>QFCH01000200.1_pt1 | contig 36276 bp, 37 predicted proteins | sample 5346071 | NCBI WGS metagenome assembly QFCH01 (sample SAMN09062255, study PRJNA434731) | Human gut metagenome, whole genome shotgun sequencing project. | isolation source: stool timepoint B chromium assembly | host: Homo sapiens | collected 2015
CCGGAACCATATCCAGCTTGTAAATGAGGGGCAGCAAAAGGATAATACCGGTGGAGCCGGATAATCCGGGAATGGCTCCGATAATAATTCCTCCGATGCAGCCCACCAGCATCATGCCGATTGTGGTCGGATCGGTCAGGCCGGCAAACATCGCCGCAAAATCATAGTTCATCCCCTCACCCCCTTAAAACAAGCTGCCATGGGGCAGCATGACATAGAACACCTTTGTAAACAGATAGTAGGCAACCACGGAAAAGCAAACGCTGATCACAACCATGCGGACCCATTTCCGCTCCCCATATATGAGCATAAACAGAAAAAAGAACAGGGTCGTGGACAATATATATCCCAGAGGCCGGACCAGCACAATATACAGTCCGAAGCTCGCCAGCAGGATTCCCGCCCCCAGCAGGTCCGCCGCCTTTAACACCTGTTTGTCCTGTCCCGGATTTTTGCGGAGCTCCGTATAGGATTTGACAGCCTGCAGCGCGCCCAATATTCCAAGGCATACCGTCACAAACTTTGGAAAGCCGCCGGCTCCCAGCCCGGAGGCTGCCCCCGGAAAACGGGCTGCGCCCGCGTATCCCAATACAGCCAGCGCTACGATGCCGCAGCCTGCATAACAATCCGCTCGATTCGTCATTGAATATCCGCTCCTCCCTGCCGCAGGGCGGAGGCCTTACGGGCCTCCGTCCACACTGTTTGTATAATTAATACTTGTCGCCCAGGCCGTTCTTCTGGATGATCTCTTTGTACATTGCATCCTCAGCCTTTAACGCCTCGGCGTAATCGTCGGTTCCTAAGAACTTCACTTCCATGTTCAGCTCCTTGGCCTGCTTCTGGAACGCCTCGTCCTCGGCAATCTGCTTGAAAATAGCCTCCAGCTGTTTCACGGTCTCCTCAGGCACGCTCTTGTGAATCACAAAACCGCGGTCCTGGTTGTTCACTACATCAAAGCCCAGCTCCTTGGCAGTGGGAACATCCGGGAAGAAGCCGGAACGCTCCTCGGCAAGCAGGCAAAGCATACGCAGATCTCCAGCCTCCACGCTGGTCAGACCTTCCGCGGGAACGTTTACGGAGCAGTCCACCTCGCCGCTCAGGGTTGCCTGTGCAGATGCGGAGCCGCCGTCGTAACCGATATGGTTGGCCTCAATTCCGGTAGCCAGACAGAACTGCAGCGCCGCCAGGTGGTTTCCTCCGCCTGCGCCGGAGTTGCCGATTGTCAGTTTGCCCGGGTTAGCCTTGGCATACTCTACCAGATCGCCCAGAGTCTCAAAGGGCGAATCCGTGCGGACCAGAATATAGGGATTTCCGCTGACCATATTGGCGACCGGCTGGAAATCATCAATTGAATACTTGGTTTCCTGCATGTGCGTCTTAATGGTCTGCGCAGTGGCCCAGCTCAGCAGGTTGTAGCCGTCCGCCTCGTAGCCCATATACTCCGTAACGCCCTGCACGCTGGCGCCGCCCTCCACATTGGAGATCACCAGGGGCTGGCCGTTGGCATAATCCTTAAAGCTGGCCGCAACCGCACGGGCCATCAGATCCTGGCCGCCGCCTACCTTCCATGCCACAACCGCGCTCACCGGACGGTTTGGATAATCGGAGGAGGCTGCCTGGGCCGCCTCGGTCTCTTCCTTGGACTCCGGGGCCTCTGTCTCTGCTTTTGATTCCGGAGCGGCAGTAGCTGCTTCCGTAGGCGCGGCGGTGGTGGGCGCGGGCTGGCCGGAGCCGCCGCAGCCGGCTATCATAGCCGCTGCCAACATACAACTGATTACAACACTCAATCTCTTTCTCATAACTTAATTCTCCCTTCTTTATATAGAAATGTTCTAAAAATAAATCTCTTTCTTTTCCTCGGATGAGCGGTAGGCGGCCCGGATCAGTCTCAGGCTTCGGATCGCCTCTTCTCCGGTCACCAGCGGTTCGCGCCCTTCCTGCAAGGCGGCCACAAAATCCTCATACTGCCTTCTGTGGGACGTGTCCTCAATGGCCGGAGTCTGGTTCAGCCGGTTGGCCATCTCAGGATTCAGCGCAGCCTCAAATTCCGGCTGCGGGCCATCCTGGAAGCAGTAGAACGTCAGATAATCATTACGGATGATCACCGTACCCTTTTCTCCGAATATTGCCAGTTCGGAGTAAAGTCCCGGATAGGAACAGGTCGTCCCTTCGATGGTCCCCAGTGCTCCGCTCTCAAACTCAATGTCCGCCAGGCCGATATCCTCCGTCTCGATCTGCAGATGACCGATGGTACGGCACTTGGCGCTCACACTCTTGGGCGCTCCCATTACCGATAATAGCAGGTCAATATAGTGAATCGACTGGTTCATGAGAGCGCCGCCCCCGTCGTATTTCCAGGTACCGCGCCAGGGATTGGCGTAATACTTGTCATCCCGGTACCAGATAGTGCGGGAAGCCCCCCACAAAAGCCGTCCCATAAGTCCGTCCCGGATCGCCCTCCGCAGCAGGCACATGGGCTCATCAAACCGATGCTGCATAATAATACTCAGTTGTACGCCGTTTTCTTTGCACGCATCGATCATCTCCTGGGCCCGTCCCAGATCCGTATCCATGGGCTTCTCGCACATGACATGCTTTCCCGCCCTGGCGGCAGCCACCGCCAGCTGTGCATGCAGGCCCGACGGCAAGCAGATCGCCACTGCGTCCACTTCCTGATCCGCCAGCATTTGATCGGCGTCTGTGTACCACCGGCATCCGTATTGTTGCGCCAGCTCTTTTGCCGCTGCTTCATCCGTATCCAGAGCGGCCGTCACCCTTGCTCCCCCGATTGCCTGGATCACCCGGGCGTGCAATTTTCCAATAAATCCACAGCCTGCCACTGCAAAATTAACCGTTTTCACAATCCCTGACCTCCTCACCTCGTACTCTCTTGAAATACCACAAAACGATATATTTATTATAATTGTTTTGTTAAAATTTTACCTTGTGATTCATGGGCATTATATTGCAAATCCTGTCTCCCACTGTCAGGCTGGCGCGAAATTTCTTATACATATTTCCCAGTTTTTTTTGACATTTCCACTATTTTTAGGTATTATTGGTTTAAAAGAAAGGAGGATTCGACCATTGCAGATCAAGCGCCAAGCATTTATAACACACACCTACACCATCGATAAGGACTTTCGCGTATTCTTCTACTCAGATACAAACAGCACCCACCTATACACCCATCTGCATGATTTTTTTGAAATGTTTATTCTGATTGCCGGACGAATTCAGTATAAAACCGCCGGAAGCTCCTTCTTTTTGCAGCCAAAGGATATTCTCTTCCTGAACCATCACCAGCCCCATTGCCCGGTTCTCATCGACCACACCCGCCCTTATGAGCGGATCGCGCTGCATGTATCCACCAAAACCCTAGAGCAGCTATCCTCCCCCAGCTTCAACCTCTGTGAGTGCTTCACCCGGGACGTGTTCACGGTGTACCACTATCCCCAGGAAATTTATAATAAGATTTTCGCGCTGATCAACCAGCTGTTCTCCGTGGCCGACGGCGCCAGCCCCGGGGACGAGCTGTTGGGACGGGCCTACCTGACAGAGCTGTTCGTGGAAGTCAATAAATACAATACAAACCCATCTATCTACTCCTTCAACGCGGCCACCACGGATCTGCAGATGCCCGCTATGGTCCGCCAGTTTATACTGGAGCATTTGGACGAGAATATCACCGTTGACATGATCGCCAACTATTTCTTCATGAACAAATACTCCTTCATGCACACCTTCAAACGCTGCTGCGGCGTCAGCACCTATCAGTTTATTCTCCAGCAGCGGCTGGAAGCGGCTATGGAAATGATAAGCAAGGATATCCCTCTTACCACAGTCAGCCAGTCCTGCGGTTTTAACGACTACTCTAATTTCTATCGGTGCTTCCGCCGCTTCTATGGCAAATCCCCCCGGGACGCTGCAGCGTTAGCTGAGACAACCACTAAAAAAATGCCAGGTGGCAGCGACTAAAATTCGCTGCCACCTGGCATTTGCTCCCAATAATCTTTTTATCAGAGTGCATTCAGGCAAAACATGTATCCGCCGTCGGCTTATGGACGGACTGAATATCCAACATAATATTGCAGTCCGAAGCGTGCTGGTAGTTGATGTCCAGCGAATACTCCACGTTGATCTTCAGGCAGTCCTCCTCCTCGTCGATGCGGATCCGGTTCGCCTGGATGCCGATGACCAGATCCCCCAGAGGGGTGTTGTAGCAGGAGAGATTCTTCTTGTTCTTCTCAAACTGCATGTGGGCGCTGGTGATCCCCTTCTTGATGATGTCCACGCTGCCCGGAGACACCTTGATAATGTTCTTCACCGTGCCCTCAAAGCCCTCCATCTGTTCGTCATACATGATGTAGTGCTTGCCGTTCTTCTGGTAATAGTCCCCCCGGGTGACCATCTCCACATCCTCATCGTCGTCATCCAACATCTGTACTCCGCTGATCGTAATCAGTACGTCCTTCGTCATGATTCAAATTCCTTCCTTCGCAACTGTTCAGTGCCCGCGCGGCGTCCGCGCCCGACCGGTCAGTCGAAACGCTTTAAACCGTGGGCAATCAGCTTTTCCACCAGTTCTTCCTTGCTCACGCCTCTGGCCTCCCACAGCATGGGGTACATGCTGATGGCCGTAAATCCGGGCAGGGTGTTGATCTCGTTAAACACCACTTCCCCGTCCTCCGTCACAAAGAAGTCCACCCGCGCCAGGCCGTAGCCGTCCACCGCCCGGAATACGGAAACCGCGGTCTGGCGGATCCGCTCTGCGGCATCCCTCGGCAGCTCCGGGTCCGTCACCGTGCGGGACTCCTCGTTGTAATACTTGGCTTCAAAATCGTAGAATTCCGCAGCGGCCAGGATCTCGCCCACGCCGGAGGCCACAACCTCCTCGGCCCCTCCGCCGAACACCGCGCACTCCACTTCCCGGCCCACAATGGCCTCCTCCACCAGAATCTTGCGGTCGTGGCGCGCCGCCTCCAAAAGCCCTGCTTTAAGCTCCTCACGGTTCTCCGCCTTGCTGACGCCTCTGGAGGAACCGGCGTTGGACGGCTTGATGAACACCGGGTAGGAGAAATGCCCTTCGATCCGCTCCGTCACGGCCTCCATATAGGCCAGCTGCTCCCGCGTCACCGGCTCGTACTCCGCCTGGCGCACGCCCAGATTGTCCACGATGATCTTGGTGAACAGTTTATCCATGGAAACCGCGGATGCCAGCACACCACAGCCCACATAGGGGATCTTCGCCAGCTCCAGCAGTCCCTGGACGGTTCCGTCCTCCCCGTACAGCCCGTGTAACACGGGGAACACCACGTCCACGGGTACCCGCTCTGCGGACTCCCCGTCCATCAGGATCACGCACTTTTCGGTGGCATCCGGCGAGATCACCGCGCTCACGGTTCCATCCCTCCAGCTTCCGCTGCGGATGTCCTCCACACACTCCGTCCTGATCCAACGGCCCTCCTCGGTGATGCCGATGAGCAGCAGCTCATATTTCTCCTGATCGATCCGGTCTATGACATTGGCCGCAGACATGCAGGACACAACGTGCTCCGACGACTGCCCGCCGAACAAAACGACTACTCTTATTTTACCCATGATACTCTCCTCATGCTTCGCTTCTATGCAATATATAAATATGTGAATCCGGCTGGGAAAAACACTCCAACACAATATATTCTTCCGCAGTGTTTACATTATACCATATGTGTCAATAATTACAACAGCATTGAATTTGATTTTACCAGACAGCGGTCCTTACAATGTTACTGTTCACAGGCAATATCCCGCGAGGCGTTTTTTGTGAGTGGAGCGCAGCGGAAGTCACAGAAAACCCGAGGATAGCGGCGCGAAACGGCGTTTTTTGCCGTTTCTGTGCATCGCGAAGCGTGTTACTGGGAACGGAGTGTACAGTAACCTTTCCATTTACAGGTGAGCTTCCCCCAAGCCCGCTGCCTGCCAGAGAATATATGGAACATAATAGGAGGAAAATCGTTATGAAATATAAAATCAGCCTGTGCGTCAGCGCACTTTGCTTTTTTACCGCCTTTCTCATCGCCATGTCCGCCAGACAGCAGGGAAATGAAGCCCTGGCGGCCCGAATCGCCCCGGAAATCCTGCGGTTCCACATCCTGGCCAACAGCGACAGCGACGAGGACCAGCAGCTTAAAATGGAGGTAAAGGGGCTGGTGATCAACTATGTCAATGAAAACCTGGGCGGAAACGCCACCAAGGAAGAGACAGCCGGATGGCTGATGGAGCACAGGGACGGAATCGAGGAGATGGCCCGGACTTATATCCTTTCCCAGGGAAGGATTACCCGGTGAAGCTGGAGCTGGCACGGGACTATTTTCCCACCAAAGCTTACGGGGACATGGTGTTTCCCTGCGGTACATACGATGCGGCCCGGATCACCATCGGCAGCGGTCAGGGACACAACTGGTGGTGCGTGCTCTATCCGCCGCTGTGCTACACGGACTCCATGAACGCGGTGGTCCCGGAACGCTCCAAGGAAACCCTCAAATCCCTGATCCCGGACGAGGACTACGAAGCCCTTCTGCCGGAAAAGGAGCGGACGGACCATAACTCCGGCAAACCCAGGGTGCAGGTCCGCTTCCGTCTGGCCGAACTTTTGGGACTTGGGAGGGATGCGGGGGATCAATAGGGCGGAGCCGTTAGGCGCGCCACTGCGCAAAACAAACAATATAGGCCGCCGGGGATACACTTCCCGGCGGCCTGCCTTTTGACTGTAATGGGACGCTGACTGCGGCCCATCACCTCGCTTATTTCCTCTGGCTCTCCAACAGTTCCTCCAGCGCTTCATCGCTGACGTCGATCCAGACGTCCTCCTCCTTGGCGTTCAGGCCCAGATACTGGGCCAGCGTCCTGGGATCGTCGCTGTTGTTCCAGATACTGATATAGCGGTCAATCTCCTCAAAGGGGATCTCCCCCGCAAGATAGCGCTCCTTAAAATTTTTCTCCTCCATCATTTTCTCCCCCGCACCGGCTTCTCCTGTTCCTTCTCCTTAATGTTCCGCGACACCGTGATTTCCTGGTTGTCGATATGCTCGCGCATGGCGGTCTTGGCCTCCGCGATGTTGCGCCCCTTAAGGGCCGCCAGAATGTGCTCGTGCTCCACTAAAAGCACCTGGCGTTTGTCCTCGTCCTTGATATATTCCAAACGGTAGCGGTACATCTGCTCCCGCAGATTGTTGAGCATCTGCACCAGCTTGTCGTTGTAGGTTCCCTGATAGATAATGTCGTGGTAGTGCTCGTCCGTCTCTGCGATGGGCATGGCCACGCCCCGGGAAATGGCGCTGCTGAAGGCCGCCTGGGCCTGTTCCAGCTGGGCCAGCTCCTCCTCGGTCATGCGCTGGCATGCCAGCTCGATGGCCAGTTCCTCCAGGGAGCGCCGAACCTCCAACACGTCCCGCAGGCTCTTCTCCGAAATCTTGGCGACCTCCGCGCCCTTGCGGGGAATCATCAGCACCAGTCCCTCCAGCTCCAGCTTGCGGATGGCCTCCCGGATGGGCGTGCGGCTCACTCCCAGCTTCTCAGCCAGCTGAATCTCCATCAGCCGCTCCCCGGGGGCCAGCTCGCCCTTTAAGATCGCCTGGCGCAGGGTGTTGAACACCACGTCGCGCAGCGGAAGATATTCGTTCATATTCACTTTAAAATTGTTCTCCATCACCTTGGCCTCCTGTATTCAATCTCGTTTCACGTTGTAAAATCCGGTCAGATAAACCTGTTTTGCCAGTTTGGCGTATTTTCCGAAACGCAGCGCCTCATAGGCCGCCTCAGCCGCCCGCGGGTTGGTAAACAGCCCGAACACGGTGGGGCCGCTGCCGCTCATCATGGCGTTTTCCGCCCCACACTCCAGCATGGCCTGCTCGATCTGGCCGATCACCGGGTATCTCCCGGCCGTGACCAGCTCCAGCACGTTGCCGAATTTCCCTGCCACCCGGTGGAGATCCTTTTCCCGGATCGCGCGGATCATGCCGTCGATATCCGGGTGCTGCTCCGGCTTTAACTCCATGGCGTCCAATGCCTCGTAGACCACCTTGGTGGACACGCTGATCCCCGGCTTGGCGATCAGCACCTGGCACTGCGGAACGGGCGGGAGCGCCGTCAGCTTCTCGCCGATTCCCTCGGAGAGGGCCGTCCCCCGCATCAGGCAGTAGGGAATATCCGCCCCCAGCGTCACGCCCCGCTCCATCAGCGCCCTGACGCCCAGCCCTAAGCCGAACATCTTGTTCACGCCGAACAGCACGGAGGCGGCATCCGTGCTGCCCCCAGCCATACCCGCGGACACGGGGATAAACTTGCGCAGGTGCATGGAAACTCCCTCCCGGATGCCGAACTCGTCCATCAGAAGCTTGGCGGCCCGGTACGCCAGATTCTGCTCATTGGTCGGCAGGTAGTACAGATTGGTCTCCAGGCGGATGCCCGGCTCCCTTGTGCGGTACAGGTCGATGCTGTCGTGGAGGCGCACCGTCTGCATGATCATGCGCACCTCGTGATAGCCGTCCTCGCGCCGCCCCAGCACATCCAGCCCCAGATTGATCTTCCCGTAGGCCTTCAGCCGCAAATGTGTAATCATTCCGTTCACATTCCCTTCTCTGTTTGTAATACCGCTGCGGTCTGTCTATCTGCCGCCGCGGACAAAATGTTGAAACTGCACCGTCCGCCCTGGGCGGAACCGGAACAATCTGGAAATTGTATTTTGTATGTATTCCTGTTTTTATTATACATTATATTGTATACATTACTTTCGCAGAAATAGCAAGTGGAAAATTCAAGTTACCGGAGATTTTAGCAGGAAACTAACGGACGGGGGCGCCGGGGGGCCTAAATTCCGGGGTGTGGACGGGGACGCCGGGGTGTGATCTGCGTCGCCGGAGTGTGAACTGCCCCGCCGGGTTCTGATCTGCGCTGCCTGTTTGCCCAAATTCCGGGCCGTAGACTACCCCGCCGCCCCTTTCATTCAAAAACTCCCCTGCGGCAAATCACCGCAGGGGATATCTGATTTCTCATTCCGCGTTATTTCTCTGCGTCCTCGCCCTTCAGGCTCCGGATCGCGGCCAGGGTTTCCTCGTCCTCATCCTCAAACAGCGGTCTCATACCGTTGCCCCGCTCCGTGTCCTCCTTGGGCATGTAGCGCTTGAAAATCGACGCGAGGAAATAGGAGTTGACAAAGGCCACAAGCGGCATGCCGAACAGCATCATAAGCAGTGCGGCCTGGGGCATGTAGAACAGAGCCATATAAGAGCCGAAAGCGATCAGCACATCCGTGGCCAGAATGCCGATGGTCTGGATCAGGTGGCGGATGGACATGAAAAACGCATTGAACAGCGTACGTTTCACCGGGTTGTAGAACCGCGCCTGGAGCGGGAACACGTAGGTGAAAATAAATGAGAGAATCAGCAGAAAACCGCCGAAAATCGCCATCATCACCGTCTTTACATTGCCGCTCAAATTCATTTGTCCGGTGGTGAAGAACCAAAAGTCAAAGGCCAGCACCGCGCCAGCCGCCAGCAGAATCAGCCAAATGGCCGTGGCCTGCTTAAAATTGCTCTTAAAGGAGCGGAAAAAGGACTTGATCGTGGAATCCTCCTCGTCCCGGACCATTTTCAGCGTCACATAATATACAGCCGTGGTGGAGGCCCCGATGGTAAAAATGGGGATGGAGCAGACGATCCAGAGTACGTTTAAAATGATCAGATCGCCCAGCTTGCCGATAAATCTCCACACCGGATTGTCGTAGTTAAATAGTCCCTGCAGCATAGTATGTCCTCTACTTTCTCAGTCAGCGTTAAAATAATCGTTTATACCCTGCCACCAGCCCCGGGCTGATGATCCGCAATACGCTTCCCTGCTTCTGCCATGGCGTAAACCGGCAGGTTGATGGCTGGAGATACGTTTCCTCAATTATGCCATGTCACCAACCGGAAAGTTGATGACAAGAGAGGCGTTTCCTCAATTATATCAAACTACCGGCAAATTGCAAAGTACCAGTTCCATTTCGCGTTGCGGCGGACTGCCGGTAGACTGCGGGCAGACTGGGCGGACTGCGGCGGATTGCGGGCGGAGTGCCGCCACATTTTATAAAAATTTATGGAACGCTGTGGTGAAATTGTGATATGATAGGACATGCCCGGGAAATATCATCAAAAGAGGAGAATGTCCATGTCTTGGAAAGAGAAAGCTTCTATAGAAAAAGAGAAATTAAAACAGATGAGCGCCAGGGACAAAATCTGGTACATCTGGGAATATTATAAGTTTCATCTGGCCGCTCTGGCGGTGGTGATCTGCCTGATCAGCGTGATCGGCAACGCCCTTTACCGCCAGAGCTTTACCACCCGCCTGTCCATCGCCGTGATCAACGACCGCTCCGGCGACACCAGCAGCATGGACCCGCTGGAGGCGGACCTGCGCCAGGTCCTGGGCTGCGGCAAAAAAGATATCATCGAGATCAACACCGGCCTGATGGCCACCTACGGCGACAATGTCACAGAGTTCGGCTACGCCACCATGGCGAAAATCAGCGCCCTGGTCGCCAGCAGGGGCCTGGACGTGGTCATAGCGGACCGGGATTCCATCGACCACTATGCCGGGGTCGACGCCTTCGCGGACTTAAGCGAACTGCTCCCGGCCGACTTGTACGCCGCGCTGGCAGGCGAAATGTATAGCGCCGCCGGTTCCGAAGGTCAGATGATCCCCGCCGCCGTCTCCCTGGAGGGAACCCGCTTCTATGAGATCACCGGAATCGTCATGGATCCGCCTTATCTGGCGGTGATTGACGGCTCTCCGCGTAAAGAAGCAGCGGTTCAGATGATCCGCTATCTGTTTCCATAAATTCGCCGCCCGGGGTCAGCGGCTTCATACCAAGGCGTTCTGCCAGACAGCGGGATGCCTTGTTTTCATTTGCGATCATGGCGCAGGCGCGGCAGGACAGCACCTGGCGGGTGTAGTCCAGAATCTCCCGGCAGGCTTCCAAAGCGTAGCCTTTCCGCCGGTACGGCCGGAAAATATGATAGCCCAGCTCCAGAAACGCCTGGCCCGGGCAGCTCCCGGCGATGTGTGCGTTCAGGCGCTGTTCCAGCGCCTCCGGCAGGCGCGGCTGGCTCACCCCGGCCAGGCCTGCCAGATGGCCGCTGTCCCGTTCCAGGATGGCCCAGGTGCCGTACTCGTAGAATCCGTACTGTCCCCCGATGTAGGCCCGCAGCATTTCCGGGTCCCCGAACATGGCTTCCCCGGCCTTAAGCTCCGAAACGGGAATGGCCTCTCTGTCCCCCATGGTCAGCTCCCGGATCAGCAGGCGCTCCGTCACTCCGATGGTCCAGGGAAGGCCCAGATGCCGCCGCAGCACCAGACCGGCCAGCTCCTCGGTGACGAACTCCCAGCCGGGAACGATATACCGGGCCGCGGGCAGGGACGCCCCGCCCGATTTCTGCTCCACGCCAATAATGGCCCTGCCGGCGGCTTTCGCCGCCAGCAGGGCCTCCGGTTCATCCGATATGACGATTGTGCGGCGCAAACCGTCCACACAGATCTCCATCTCCTTTACCATAGATCAATCAGCACTTCTCCGGCTCCGGATAGTCCACGCCGAAGGTCTCCACGGTGATGGAGCTGATCTTCTGGGGTGTCATGGGGCGGTCGTTGTAGTCCGTCTGCACGCAGGCGATCTTGTCCACCACGTCCAGGCCCTCGGTCACCTTGCCGAAAGCAGCGTAAGCGCCGTCCAGATGGGGGGAGTTCTTGTGCATGATGAAGAACTGGGAACCTGCGGAGTTGGGCATCATGGAACGGGCCATGGACAGCACGCCCGGGGTATGCTTCAGATCGTTCTTAATGCCGTTCTGGCTGAACTCACCCTTGATTCCGTAGCCGGGGCCGCCCATGCCGTTGCCGTCGGGGCAGCCGCCCTGGATCATAAAGCCGCGGATCACGCGGTGGAAGATCAGGCCGTTATAGAATCCCTTATTGACCAGGCTGATAAAGTTGTTTACCGTGTTGGGCGCGATCTCCGGGTAGAGCTCTGCCTTCATCACGTCTCCATTTTCCATTGTAATTGTAACAATCGGGTTGCTCATATGCGATTCTCCTTCTGCTTGAGGCCGGAAAACCGGCTCTTTTTTGTCTTTTTAAACTATAGCAAATATTACCGGGTTTGTCCAGCCGGTTCCTGCTTTCCCTCAGAGTGGGCTGCGCGGGGCCGGAGACTGCGCTTCTTCCCACACCTCGGGCAGAACAGGGAATCGCTGTCCAGCCTGGCGCCGCACCCGGTACAGAAACGACTCCCCGCAGGGGCGTGAAGGCGGGACGTGGGCGGCGCCTGCCGCGATCCGGCAGCCGCCTCCGTTCTCCCTCTCCCCATTTCCACCATTTCCTTTTCCACCCTTCGGTTCAAGAAAAACAGCAGCCGGACCGCCATTCCAAAAACCGCCAGAAATGCGATCAAAAACAAAACGCCCAATCTCCGGCCGTTTGCCACTGTCGCATAACCCATATAGACAAGGCCCATTACTTCCGCTGCCGCAGCCGGACCGGCGTACCGGGAACGGCACAAGGTCAAAAGCAGCAGTACCGCCTCCATGGTCAGCAGCACCTGCAGCATGATCCGCGTCTCCATCCACCCAGACCGCACGCGGTACAGCATGAGCAGCATGAGAACGGCCTGCCCCAGAACATACGGCGCTTCCGCCGCAGACGGCCCCTGCCGGTGGCTGTAGTCCCAAAGCGCCGTTCCGATCCCCCGCGACATCTCACAGGCCCTGCCGTACACGGCGGTGGCAAAAGCGGCTATGTACAGCGCCGCAGCTACATAAGCGCCATATCTTGGGTGCACGATTCCCATTGCCGAAGGCGGGTAAAACAGGGCGTTTATTTTATAGAATCCCACCGCGCCCACCGCCAACAGCATGTCCAGGGCGGTTATGGCGCAAAGCGTGCGAAACGGCGCTTTTCCGGCCGCCAGAACCGCCATCCCTGCCAGGGACATCGCGGAGATAAAGGTCAGCGCCACCGCTCCCCACTCGTATTCCCGTTTAATCTCAAACACCACGGTCCGCCGGATCAACTCGAATCCACTGTAAGTGGAACCACCACAGGAGGCCATGTTCAGTACCAGGGAAACCTCGCACAGTACCAACAGCAGCCGCAGCAGGTTTTTAAGCAGGGGATCCATCCGCCTTGCGGAATTCTGCGAAACCGAACGGCCCAGCCGCTCCGCGATTTTATTTGGCGACAGAAGGCCGCACACCCTGTCAATTCCCAGACCCAGTTCTCTCATCTGATTCTCCATCCTCTCTCATCTACTGTTTGATTTATTTCTACTATATAGGTCCCATTTCAATCGCCTTTGGTTTTATTTTTTGAAACTATTTTTAAAATTCCTGATTCCGCCAGTGCCCGCCCTGCGGCAGTGTCCCGTAGCACAAAAAAGGCGGCCAGAGAAGCAAACAAATGCTCCTCCGGCCACCGGTTATACCACAGCCTCCGGTTACACCTCAGCCTCCGGTTCCGCCGCAGCCGCTGTCTATACCGCAGCCGCCTGTTCCGCTACAGCCGCCGATTCCGCCGCAGCCGCCTGTTCCGCCACAGCCACCGATTCCTCCGCAGCCGCCTGTTCCATCACAGCCGCCGATTTCGCCGCAGCCGCTGTCTATACCGCAGCCGCCTGATCCGCCACAGCCTCCGGTTATACCTCAGCCGTCGGTTCCGTTCCGCCCCTGCGATTTACCGCGTCTTTCTTTCCATCAGTTCTGCGATCTTATCCAACTTATATTTTCCCCATCCGGCCCGGATATCGTCCAACTGTGACAACAGCGCCTTGAGCTCCGGCGATTTTCCCTCCTTGTAATCGTCCTTCATCTGTTTTTTCAGCTGTCCGTATTCCATCATCGGGTACATTAGGCCGTCCCCTAACATGTCTCCATACAGGGATTCCATCATGCCGCGTCCTTCCTTCGCCTTTTTGTTAAAACTCAACGGATGCGCTTTCAGGGAAATGAACTCGAAAAGCACCGGGAACTGGGGATTTCTGGTAAAAAATACAACCTCCAGCGTTTCCGACATCATCCCCACATCCACCTGGAAATATGTGATCAGATAAATCTCGTCCAGGGAAACCACAACTCCTTCTAGTCCCAGGAAAGCCAGACCCCGCTCGAAAATCCTCACATTTCCCACATCCACAGCCGTCACCTGATCCAGTCCCTCCAACAGTGCTGCCCGCCGCTGCAGAAATGGCACCAGCTCCGTATCATAGTATGGGACCCTCCCATCCCAGCGGCAGTACCTGGCGATCCCGTCCAGCTGCAGCTCCTTGCAGCACTCGCTGCAAATCGCAGTCTTCCCGCCGTCCTCATTGTAAAATGTAGTCGGCATCCGCTCTTCTCTCCCACAAATCCCGCACGCTTTTTTCGAAAACAATCCCATTTTTGCTCTCCTCTTCTCTCTTTATCGTGTGACCGCCGCGCTCCGGCGGCGGATTCTTATTCTCTGTCTACAGTGGACGGCGGCGGATTCCTATCTCCTGTCCGCGGAGGACGGCGAAGCCTTCTCCGGCTGCTGATTCTCCGTTTTGCTCTCCTCTTTACTCTCCGCTATATTCCCCGCGCTCTCCGCCTCTTTCCCGGTCTCCGGCACCTCGTTCTCCTGCTCCACCGGTTTGCTGTTCTCCGTTTTCAGCTTTCTCAGGCGGATCTGCACTTCGATCTCGTCGCCGTCCAGAATCTGGAAGCTCCTTCCACCGTAAGAAACCTTCCCCTGGCTTACCTTGCAGTTCTCAGAGCCGTTGCTGATCCAGCTATACCCCTCCGGGAACGTCAGCTGGACGCTCCGTTTCTTCTCTCCCGTGCCGCTCTGGGTTCCGACCTCATTTCCGTCCGTGTCCACAAAACGCACCAGATAATTAATCTTCCTTCCCTGTCCCTCCTGATAGTAGAGGCTTCCGTTCTCATACGCGTAATAGTTGACGTCCGCATCCCGTTTCAGAAAGAGGGAGATTCTCACCGGATTTTTCAGCACGTTCTGATACTTCTCATTGATCCGGCTGTTCACCTTCTCCTCAATCTCGTTGTTAATCTTCACCAGTTTGCTGTAGTTTCCCGTCACCTGAGCCGTATACGCGGAGGGATAACGGACCAAAAAGCCGAAGTTCTCGCTCTTGGCCTCAATCATGGTCTCCAGGTAGGCGCAGATCCGGTCCGCCGTAGCCCCGGTGCTGGTATAGATAAAGCTGTTGCTGCCGTCCTCATTGGTCACCTTGTCGAAATACCGGTCCATCTGCTCTTTAAAGCTCTCGCCTTTGGAGGTGTCGATGGTGCCGTCCTTCAGATACTGGGCCACCACCTTGCGGCCATAGGCGCTTCCCCTGGCCTTAATCCGGTCCGGCTGCCAGCTGTGGTGGTGGGACACGCCCTTGATCTCATCGTCCTCCAGGTTGATGTACAGGTTGCGCAACCCGGAAAAACCGTAGTCGTTTCTTCCCACCGGGTCCTCCCAGGTCACGTCCACGTGGTACCACTCGCCGTCCAGCTTGATCAGGTTCCAGGCGTGGGTGCTGCTGTATACATACCGGACCTCCAACCCGCAGGCCTTTGCCGTCTGCAAAAACGCATCCGCGTAACCGGAGCACTGTGCCTTACCCTCCACGATACAGCTGTAACCGGTTGCCCGGGACCAGTCCTTGGCCTTCTCATAGCTGCAATTCTCCACCAGCCATTTGATGATCATGATCTCCTTCTCAAAATCGCTCATGCCGGAGGTGATATAGGTGTCCTTGAAATCCTCAATGGCCTCCTTCATCTCCTCCCGCTCGTCGGAGTCCATCATCCCGTAGTTGCCGTTCTCAAAATCGTTGGCCGAACGGCTGACCGAATCGTCGGAATAATCGCTCCACTCAAAATCCTCCCCATAAATGCCGCTGTAGCTGCTCCCGCTTCCACTGCCGGAACCGCTTCCTCCACCGGAACCGCCCGCTGTACGGCCACCGGAGCCGGTCGCCGCGCCTCCTGGCCCCTGGGAGGTGATGTCCACGGTCACAGTGGAGGAAATCCCCTTCCCCTCCTCATAATGAGGAGCGCCGTTTCCGTCCACCCAGGCTCCCGAAGCATCCACCCGGCTGCCGTCCGGCGTGATGCAGTCCGCCGCCATGGCGCCGCCCTGCGCCGGGTCCAGATAATAACATTTCCCGTCGATCCACTGCCAGCCGCTCATCAGGCTGCCCCTTGGCCCCCCGATCCGGGTGTCCAGGAAATACCACCTGCCGTTGTCCAGCAGCCAGCCGGTCTTTAAAGCGCCCTGGGGCCCGCCCTGCTGCGGATTCAGATAATACCAGCGGCCGTTGTCGGCCATATCCTGGTACCACCCGGTCTGCATGTAACCATTTTCATCCGTGTGGTAATACTCCGCCCCATCCTGAATCCAGCCGCCCACAGGCTGCCCGCCGTCGTTGTGATAGCGCCAGCCTGCGGCCCCGGACTGCCATGTGCCCGCCAATGCGGTGGACGCGGTCATCGCGGTCATTACGGCGGCTGCCCCCAGCCGGATCAGTGCAATATGTTTCGTTTTGTTCATCTTTTTTATCCTCCTGATAGTTGGTCTGTCGATCCAATTTGATTGCCTATGCCTTAAAGACGCCTGCGATCCCCCGCCGGTTTTAAATATTTGAAAATAATTTAAATTTTTTTCATTCGCCGCCGGAACCGGCTCCCCGCTCCCGCAGCAACTCCTCATAATCCCGGTTCAGCTCCCGGATCATGTCCTCCGCCAGCCGGTTCTCATAAAATAAAAACAGCGCGGCTGCCGCAAGAACTGTCATAATACTCAAAAGAATGTGTATTATAAAATTATACTTCCACCGTTGGTCCATACGCTCCACCTCCTGACTCTGCGACGGCCGGACCAGCCCTCCGTCCCGTTCCAATTATACTCGTATATTCGTACATATTCAATCGTTTTCAAGCCCCCTATACTTAAATCATCACATCAGCCGGAGGTACGGGATGATAAGCTATGAACCGCTGTTCAAAACCATGAAAGAAAAGAAGATCACTTCCTATAAGCTGCAAAAGGCCGGCTTCAGCCGCGCTACCTACTACAGCATCAAGCAGGGGAACAGTATTTCCACCAACACCGTCAACCAGCTCTGCCGGATTTTAAAATGCGGTGTCGCCGATATTATTGAATATCGTGAGGACGAGTAGTCTCCGGCCCGGCCGTCTTCATTTTCCCCGCGCAGCTTCCCGCCGCCATCGCGCCATCCGGCCCCGGACCCAGGGACTTCTCCCCCGGATACCCGCCCGCCGGCGGCCCGGCCCGCCTGTGGCATTCGATCCGTTTCGGAGAAATGCCCACCAGAATCCGGATCAGCATCCGCACCTTTTCCCCCATATTCATCCGCGTCTCCGCGGCAATGTCGTTGATAATCTTAAAAAAATCCATAAAACCTCCTTTCCGCCTCCTTTTTCATTTTCCCGTTCCTGCCTATAAGACGTTTGAGCCGCCCGTCCGGTTTTATAAATCCGGTATTTTTCAAAAATAGTTTCAAAAGCAACGGCAAATCTGGCGGCCGGCCTCATTTTCCATGCATTTTATGGTATAATAAGGAAACGTATCCCTTATCGTCAACCTGCGGTTGACGACAACGTATAATTAAGAAAGACAGCACTTTAACCACACCTTCGGAGGCGCACAATGATTGATACCTATAAAACCTATCTGGCCGCGGACCGCAGCCTTACACTGGAAGAAATGGAGCAGCTGCACGGGGACATGGTGTCCGAGATGGGCAATGACCCGGACGCCCTTGAGCTTTACCAGGAGCTGGCTGCAACCGCCACCCGTTATATCGCCTTCCGCTCCCAATGGTTCCTCTGGAGCCGGGCTGAAAAGACGGACCGCGATTCCAGCCGCACCGCCTGTCACAACTCCCTGATCGTCAAATTCAACCAGCTTGCCAGATATCTCCGCCTTCAGGGGCATAAAACCGCGTGGCGCGAGACCCTGGGCTATGAGGAGGAGGACCCGTACAATCGGAAACGCATCGGGGACTTTGGCTGTTACCTGGCATTCGTCAACAGCCTCTGCGCCCGGTGACAGCCCGGACCGGCTTGTCCACCTGAGCATACTCCGGTTTTATTACATTTACTCATTTTTTTAGTATTTTTAAGTTTTTTTGTTACCTGTGAAACACGACAGATTCCCCAACGCTCCTCATTCACATTCTGTTCATAAATCATTTAAAAACTCTTTACATAAACAACATGAACTATTCATGATTGCCGGATATACTTTAACCATAGTCAGTTAGACAAAACGACTAAACTAAATAACGCTTACAAGATTTTTTTCATAATACTCGAGCTGATAAGAAATTATCAGCTCTCCTCCCTTTTAATAATACTTTTTATTTCAAAAAACAGGTTAGCCCGCGTTGGCTAACCTGTTTTTTGTATTGCGGGGTATTGGCTGCCCCGTTGATATACAAATGCCCCACAAAAATCCTAACGTTCTCTCCCCCCTCTCCACTCCGGCATCATCACCTGCCCGCTCAAAAACAGCAGAGCCGTCAGGTTGGGGAACGCCATCAGGCCGTTCCAGATATCGGACAGGATCCACACCACCTCCAACCGGCCGATACTCCCGGTAAACACCGCCGCCACGTAGAACAGGGGGTAAATTTTGTTCACGAATTTCTGCTTCTTTTGCCGGTCGAACCCCAGCGCGCCAGCCGTGTAAGCCGCGGCCTGCTTGCCCAGGTAAAACCAGGCGATCAGGGTGGCAAAGGCGAACACCACCATGGACGCGGACACCAGAAATTCCCCCGCAGCGCCCAGACGGCCCTCAAAACACCAGGAGGCCAGCGCCGCGCCCTCGTAGGGAACCCGCTCCGGCGCAGACCCGGTCATGCATAAAATCACCAGCGCGGTCAGGGTACAGAGGATCACCGTGTCAAAAAACACCTCAAACATGGCCCACATGCCCTGCTGCTGGGGCGTGGTATCCTTGGCCTCCCCGTGCAGCACCGCCAGGGTGCCAAGGCCCGCCTCGTTGGAAAATACACCTCTGGCCATTCCGTAGCGCAGGCTGCGGCTGATCCCGTAACCCGCCGCTCCGCCCGCGGCGGCCGACGGGGTAAACGCGCCGCTTAAAATCGCCCCGAAAACCTGGGGAAGCCGCTCTGCACAGGAGAGGATCACCACCAGCGAGAATACGATATAGATGCCGGAAGCCGCAGGCATCAGCTTCTCCGCCACCGTGCCGATGCGGCTGATGCCGCCGCTGATTACCAGCCAGATCAGGGCGGTCAGCACCAGGCCGCCTGCCAGTTCAGGGATATGCCAGCTGTAGGCCATGGTGCCCACGGCAGAGTTGGACTGCACCATGCTCCCCATACCCATGGACGCCAGAAGGCACAGCACACCGTACATGATGCCCATGCCCTTCATGCCCAGACCGCGCTCCATATACACGTACGGCCCGCACATGTAACGGCCGTCCTCATCGCGATAACGGTAGCGGATTCCCAGCGTGGTTTCCGCGTAAGCGGTGATCATACCGATCAGGGCGGACACCCACATCCAGAACAGCGCCCCTGGTCCGCCCGCGGTCAGGGCCGTGGCCACGCCCGCGATATTTCCCGTCCCCACCGTGGCCGCCAGGGCGGTGCACACGGACTGGAACTGGCTGATTCCCTTCTTTCCGCCCTTTCCCTGCTCCTCGTTCCCGCCCTTTTTTCCAAGACTTCCCACTGTCGCCTTCCACCAGTAGGAAAAACCTCTCAGCTGGAATAAACGGCTCTTCAGGCTGAAGAACAGCCCCACGCCCAGGAATGCCACCATGGTCCACGGCCCCCATACCATCTGATGTATCTGTTCTAAAAATGCCATATTCCGCCACCTTCCGCCCAAGGCTGCCATCCTCACTATCTGTCTTATTCGCAGCCGGGCGGGACTATGACAGTTCACAGAATTTTCTAGTGTATATGCCTCGCATTTCAGATGCAATTATGTTAAAATAAAACATATCTTACAAAGAAAAGAGGTATGGCGATGCCGGGCTTTACCACACACTATATATTGGGCATGAAAGCGTACAACGATATGCCCCAGACATCCTTAAAATTTATAATTGCCAAGTACCGCTGGCTGTATCAGCTGGGACTGCAGGGGCCGGATATTTTCTTCTACAATCTCCCGGTCCTGCGCCACCGGGACCACCGCAACGTGGGCTCCCACATGCACGAGCATCTGGTCAATCAGTTTTTCAGCTGCTGCTTTGAGAATCTTACCAATATCGAGTCCCGCCAACAGCGCGAGGAGGGACTTGCCTATGTTTGCGGGTTTTTGTGCCACTATGTGGGCGATTCCATCTGCCACCCCTACGTTTACGGCCGGATCGAGTACGACGTGGACCATCCGGGCGGCTACTACCACGGGCTTCACGCCCAGCTGGAGAACGACATCGACGCCCTGCTGCTGCGCAAATACAAAAAGAAAAAGCCGTCTCAGTTCAACCAGGCGGCAACCATCTGTTTAAACGGCATGGAGATCCAGTTTATCTCCCGCTTTCTCTCAAAATGTATCAACGAGACCTACTACCCGCTGAGCTACCGCAACAACTACCAGGTCACCGCGCGGATGATCCACCGCTCCATTCTGGCCATCCGTTTCGGCTGCCGCACGCTGGCGGACCCCTACGGGAAGAAAAAGAACAAGATCGAGTTTGTGGAGAATATCTTCCTCAAGAACCCCGTAGCCTCCAACAAGCTGGTCACGGACACGGTGGCGGACCCGGCCTGGAGCCTGAATCTGCACCACGAGGCCTGGTGTAATCCCTGGAATAAACAGATCGCCTCCCAGGCCTCATTCCCGGATCTGTTCAAACAGTCCCTGTCCAAGCTGGACACCATCTACTACATGATCAATTCCCTGGTGGACGGCACCCCCAGCGTGGATCCGGTTTCCCTGGGCCGTCTCCTGAACGAGATCGGAAACTATTCCTACCACAGCGGGCTTCCCTGCCGGGATTAACGGGCCGCAAATCATGCAGCGGCCCATTGCATTCAAACCAAAAACGGCGTCCTGAGAGCTTTCTCAGACGCCGTTTTTTCAGCTGTGAAACGCCAGCCGCACGTTATTCGATTACCTGATTTCCGTCCTTGATGCAGTAGGTTTCCTGTACGCCCAGGCGGACCAGCCAGTTCTTTGTCTCCTGGGTCTTCCAGTTGCCGGTTCCGTAGCCGGAGCCGCCGTCGTTGTCCCACAACCACTGTGGAGTGGGCCACAGGCTGGCCCTGGGCTTAAGCGCCTTGTAAACCTCATAGTCCACGCCGTTCTGGCCGTGATGGGCCATCTGAACGATATCGCAGTCCAGGGCGCGCAGGTCGACCTCGGACATCAGCCGGTCGCCTCCTGCCAGCGCCAGATCGCCCAGAAACACCACGTTGGTCCCGTTGAGCGACACCATGTAGGCCACGCTGCTGTTATTTACGAAATCACTGCTGGTCTTGTAGGCCGGATTGAGCACCTGGATCCGGGCCGGACCCGCCTCGATGACCTGGCCGGAAACGATGTTTCCGTGTAACTTTTCCTGGGGCATCTGGGCGAAAATGCTCTTAAGGTGCTGCACCATTCCCGCCGCGTTGGAATCCTTCTCCTGGTACCAGCTGTCCTCCAGGAAGGAGTAATAGATACCGTCGATGGTAATCTCTCCGCTGTGCTTGCTCAGAATCTCGGCAAGCGCTCCCGCGTGATCGCTGTGGGGATGGGTGACCAGCCAGGCCATCACATGGCCGCCTTTTTCCTTGATCTGATTTAACAGATAATCCGCGTTCTCGGTCCAGCCGCCGTCCACCACGATCAGCCCGCCTTCCCCGTTCTCGATGATCACCGAGAGCAGCTGGGCTGTGGAGGCGTTATTGGCATACATGGTCAAACGGCCCGGTCCGAACCAGGTTGAGGAATCAGTCACCGTCGTCTGCACAGAGCCGATTGCAGCGACCACGGGAGCCGGCTGCGCGGCCGCCTGGGTATCCCCGGCCTGGCCGGCCGCCTGCTGGGCCTGGGTGCTGTCCCCGGTCTGTCCGGCCACCTGCTGGGTCTGGCCTGCGTCTCCCGCCTGGCCGCCCGTCTGCTGCGCCTGTCCGCCGTCTCCGCCGACGCTGGTGATCTGGGCTTCTCCGGAGCCGCCTGCGCCGCCCGCACTGCCGCCGCCCGCCGGCTCGTCGTCGACGACGATCACCTTGCCGGGGGAGTAGAGGGTCTGGGCCTGAGCCTTGTAGGAACCGCCCATGGCAAAGCTCTCAGCCCGGCCGCCGCTCACCAGCAGAAGCATCAGGGCGAGAACGCATGCCGCCGACTGTTTCCAGTAGGAATCTCGTCTCATATTCAAGTCCTTCTCTTTCTAATCTCATTGTCTGCCGCCGGAGCGCCGTTCTTACTTCAGAGCGGTCAGCGCTCTCTGCTCGCCCGCCTTGATGGTGTCGTTCACCAGATAGGTGCTCTCGTCGTCCTGGCTGTTGAAGGGGAAGATCTGGATCTTCACATTGTTCTCATCAAAGAAACCGCCGTAGTACAGCTTCTCCTCATCAGAAGGCGCGTAGGAGAAGTCCTGGGTCGCCAGCTCATCGCCGATGACCTTGAGCACGGCCTCGCCGTATTCCACCGCAATCTCGCCGGTGGTCTTGGCTGTCACGGGCAGCAGCACGGTTACGGTCTTGCCGGAGGCGTCGTAGGTTACGGCCATCTCCATGACGTAATCGCCAAAAGGCCCGTAGGGCTCCATAAACTCGTCGCGCATAGCCTGGTTCACTTCATCCCAGTCGATCTCCACATCGTCCTTTGTCTCCACGTCCGGAACGGCCGGGCCCTCCACCACGCCGCCTGTGGGGGAAACAATATTGCTCTGCGTACAGCCGCAGAGGATTGCCGCGCACAAGAGAAACAACGCGGATAACTTTTTGAACTGTTTCATTTTATCAAATCCTCCTTCATTCTTACAAAAAGCAGCCGGCCTGACGGCCCCGCCGGTCTGGATCTCCCGGGAGCAGCCGGCGGCTGCAATTCGGCCTGATCCCCCGCGAACCGCCGGGCGGACAGACCGTCAACGGTATTATTATAGCGGACAATCCCCGAATTTAACAGACCTTTTTTCTTACGAAATTATTGTTATTCTTGGTAAAGTTTGAAATCCCTCTTGATTTTTCCAGCTTCCGGTGGTAATATGTTCAATATCATTTATTTTTAAACTTTTTTGAACATTATCAGATAAACGACTGAATCTGCCTGCCAAGGAGGAATATTTTATGAAACCGGATTGCAACACCCCCGCCGCCCGCCCTGTCACAAAGCGCGTGGACTGGATTGTCACCATCGTGCCCTTTTTATGCATTCTCGTGCTGTGCGCCCTGTTCATGGCTCTGCCGGAGGCCTCGTCGGGTATTCTCGGCTCCATCCGGTTTTTCCTGGGCGACCAGTTGGGCAGCTATTACCTGATCCTGGGGCTGGGGGCCTTCATCTGCTCCCTGTACATGGGTTTCTCCCGCTTTGGCAAAATCCGCCTGGGCGACACGGACAAACCGCAGTATTCCGCTTTCCGCTGGGGCTCCATGATGTTCACCGCAGGGCTGGCCGCGGACATCCTGTTCTATTCCCTGTGCGAGTGGATGCTCTACGCCAATGAACCCCATATTCTGGAAATGGGTACCCAGCAGGACTGGGCCAGCACCTATCCGCTGTTTCACTGGGGCCCCATCCCCTGGAGCTTCTACATCATCCTGGCCGTCTCCTTCGGTTTCATGATCCATGTGCGCCGCCGCAGCAAACAGAAATACTCCGAGGCCTGCCGCCCCCTTCTGGGGAAACGCGTGGACGGCTTCTGGGGTAAGGTGATCGACCTGACCGCGGTCTTTGCCCTGCTGGCGGGAACCGCCACCACCTTTTCCCTGGCCACCCCGCTTTTGTCCATGGCCATCAGCCGGGTGTTCGGCATTCAGGAGACCAACCTGCTGACCATCGGCATCCTGGTGATCATCTGTGTGGTCTACACCATGGCCGTTTACTTCGGCATGGAGGGCATCGCAAAGCTGGCCGCCTCCTGCGTGTACCTGTTTTTCGGACTGCTGGCCTATGTGTTCTTCGGCGGCGGCGAGGGCCGTTACATCGTGGAAACCGGACTGACCGCCCTGGGCAACCTGACCCAGAACTTTATTTCCCTGGCCACCTGGACCGACGCGCTGCGCACCTCCTCCTTCCCCCAGAACTGGACGATTTTCTACTGGGCCTACTGGATGGTCTGGTGCGTCGCAACCCCCTTCTTCATCGGCACCATCAGCAAGGGGCGCACCATCCGCCAGACTGTGTTCGGCGGCTACTTTTTCGGACTGGCCGGAACCTTTACCTCTTTCATCATTCTGGGCAACTACGGGCTGGGCCTGCAGATGCACGGAAAGCTGGATCTGATGGGGATTTACGCCGGAACTCAGAACCTTTACAAGACCATCATCGCCGTGTTCGAGACTCTGCCGTTGGCCAAGTTCGGCCTGATTCTGCTGGCGGTTACCATGGTGGCCTTCTACGCAACCTCCTTCGACGCCCTGACCATGGTGGCCTCCTCCTACTCCTACAAGTCCCTGGAGGCCGGAGAGGAGCCGGACCGGAAGGTAAAGCTGTTCTGGGCCGTGGTGCTCATGCTGCTGCCTATCGCCCTGATCTTCTCGAAGAATTCCATGACGAACCTGCAGACGGTATCCATCATCGCCGCCTTCCCCATCGGTTTCATTATTCTGCTGATTGTATGGAGCTTTTTCAAAGACGCCAGACATTATCTGGACGAAGAAACCAACTGAAATCTATGACAGAGCGCGCCCAGGGGCGCGCGTCATTCGAAAAGGAGAGCCTCCGCGTTGCCGCCGGCTCTCCTTTAGCGCTTGAAATGCATGTCCTTTTTCCCCTTCTCTTTATTATCCTGATGTAAAAATCCGTTCGATGCGGTCGCCCGCTTCTCCCTCGTCACTTCCCTTAAAGTAGAATGTCAAGGGGGCGCCACACATTCTGAGCTTCTTGATCTCATCATAATTCTTCGCGTTGACAGTCTCAGCATCGCTGGTCACATAGATATCGCAGTGAAATTGATTGGCGGTCTGAATCAGATAAGAAATCGGGATCGGCCTGGGGGCCATATCCCTGAGGTCAACTTGTCGCATCAACATAAACTCACCTCAATTCAAAACACAGAACCATAAAACAGTAACCACGAACCTCCTTGTAAATCATTATATATCCCCTATAAAAAAATGATAACATCTTTTTTTGTCAAATGCAAGGGACAACTCCCAATTTTTGTACATTTATTCTGTAATTTGCATAAATTATTTATAAAGAATCCCGATTTCATTGTTCAGAAGTTACATCTTCTGAAAATTCAATGAAATCGGGAACATATGTAACTTTATGATGCTGTCGTTATTGTCACGCCCTTAACCGCCCACTGGTAGTCCCGCATGGCCTGCTGCAGAGCCAGGTCCGCGCATTCGTAACCGGACTTGGCCTGAAGGTAAGCCAGCTCCATCTGCATGAACTGGATGTCGCTGACCAGCCCTCCCTGGCGCTGGATCTGGGCCGCGTTCCAGGTGATCTGGGCGCTCTGCCAGGCGGTGTTTGCTGAGTCGTACTCAGCCTTTTTCTGTAAAATGGTATCGTAGAGTCCCTGCACGTTGGAGCGCACCTGCTCCTCGTTGTACTCCACGTTGCGGATCTTGTTGCGGGTCATGGTGGTGGATTTCATGGTCTGCTTCTCCACCATATTCATGCTTCCGCCCCCCGCGGTTCCCCGCAGGTTGATCAGATCATAGTTGTTCATGGCCGCCTTATCCTTGTCCGCCGCCACATCGATGGAGGCGATGGCCGCCGGGTCCGCGTGGGGCACCTGGCCGATCTCCACACCGGCCGCGTTCACATCATAGCCGGTGAGCTGGTAAATATTGCGCCGCATCTGCTCCAGCCCGGAGTCCAGACTGGCCAACTGCTGCCGGGAGGAAGCCAGCTGGGAGGCCGCGGACAAAATATCGGCGTCCACCGCCAGGCCCTGAGCCTGCATGGTCTGCTGCAGATTCCAGGCAGCCTGGGACACTTCCACGGATTTTGCCACCAGTTCCCGCTTCGAGAGGGTCTGCTGATAGGTGTTCACCAGAAACTCCAGACCCTGGGCCGCGCTGTTCACATAGCGGTCGATCATCTTCGCGCCGGAGTCGAATTTATCCAGATTGTCCTCCACCTTCTTGGCCTGCTTGCGCAGCTCCTTGATACCGGCCCGGGTCTGCGCAATGTATCCGTTCAGCACAGGCGCCATTTGGGGATTATCCTTCTTCTGGTCCTTCAGGCCGTCCTCATCGTTGACCATATCATCCGCCCTGACGCGCATCTGCATGGCAATGTCGGCGGTGTCCCCCTTCATACTCTCCAGGGAATCGTACTGGCTCTTTAAGGGACCGTAAAAATTCTTGATCAGATCCGCCAGCTCATCGTACTCGATGCGGTTGTCGGTCAGGCGTTCCATATACTGCTGGTATCCGTCCCCCGGAGCCGGTTCCGGCTCCGCCATTGCGGTGAGGGGCAGTCCGGCCGAGAGCAGGGCCGCCATGGCGGCCGCGCAGAAACCCTTCCATCTTCTATCGTTCATCAAACTCACCTCGTTCACTCCTCACATCACTTCGATGCCACAAGACCTTTTACAATCCAGTCATAGTTCTCCATGGCCAAAAACAGCTGCAGTTTGGTGGTCTCCACCGTGTTCTTCGCCGTGATAAAGGCGTTCTCCGCGCTCTGGTACTGAAGCTGCGTGGAGGAACCAACGGCCAGACTGGCCGCCGCCTTCTCCAGATCCACCTGGGCCAGCTGAAGCTGAAGCTGGGCCGTGGTCAGGGAATCCCGTGTGGTGAGGATGGTGTTGTACTGGGTCTTTAAGCCGTTGATCACATTGTTTCTGGCATCCTCGATGGTGGCCTTGGTGGCCTCGATCTGGGTAGATGCGGTCAGGTTGCCCAGCTTTTTCTCATTGTATCGGATGGTGTAATTGTTCTTGAGGGCCGTCTCCTGGTCCGCTTCCGGATTTATGGCGTCGATGCGGGCCAAATCCGGCTCCGGCACCGTGCGGATCTCCGGCTGCGCGTCCGCCGCCCATCCGGTCATCAGGCAAAGGGTGCGGTGCACGCTGTCGATGGACTTCTGGGTGGACAAAATAGCGGCGTCCTGATCCTGGACGCTCTTCTGGGCGTTCAGCACCTCAACCTGGGTGGAGCTTCCCGTTCCCATGAGCGCCACCGCTGCCTCATACTTGGACTGCAGGAGATTCCGGGTGTTCTGAAGATTCTCCATGGTGTAACCGGACTGCTGGTAGGTGATCATCAGCTGCTGGGCCTGGGACACCAGCCCCGCCTCGGCCTGGTCGTAACTGATCTTCTGCATCTCCGGGTCCTCAAACAGATCGTCCGCGGACTTGGCCAGCGTGTTCCCCTGCATGTTCAGGGTCGCCCGCATGGAATCGTCGTCCGAGTCCCCGGCCTGGTCCCACAGGTCCTGGGCCGCGTCCATGGCCTCCTGGTACACGTCGTTCAGCGTCTTACCCCGCATATCGTTGTAGGACTCCCGGTTGCTGCGGACCACGGGGTTGTACTCGTGAATCAGGTCGGCCAGCTCGCCGTACTCCATCACGTTATCCCGCAGGGATGCCCATTTGTCCTCGCTGTAGGCGAACTCCGGGCTTAAATCCTTGTTCACATCCGGCCTGGGCGCTTCCACATCGGAAAGGTTGTCGTCGGGCCGTTTGGCTGCAAAGGCCGTAACCGGCGTGATTCCCGCCAGAACGCAGGCGGTCAAAACTACAAGGCCCCGGCGGGCGCCGGGCCGTTTCCTGTTATCTCTCATAGCTAATCTCCTTCTTTTCCGGCCTTCTGTCCAGACGGACGGCCGGGGATTCCTCCGGCATATTCCCGGACAGGGCGCCGTTTTTCAATATGTACATCTGTCTCCGGGTCACCTCCATGATGCGCTCCCGGTCCGCCGCCCCCATGTAAAACATGGTAACGGCCTTGATCACCAGTACCAGAATGATCTCCACCAGGCAGGCCAGCTGCGCCTCGCTCCCCACGGGATACCTGGCGGAATCGATCCGCTCGTACAGCCCGTGGATAAACTGGCAGTAGACCTCGTCCTCGTACAGGAATCCCTTGATGCCCATCATCCTGCTCTGAGTCACCGGGTTCAGCTCCGTCAGGGCGTTGCGGTACAGCTCGGCCCCACGGCTTTCATTCCCCGCGTCCATGATCTGTTCCATCATCGCGCAGGCGGTTTCAAACAGATCGCCCTGATTTAACTCCAGCTGGGCGTAGACCTGTTCCCTGCACTTTTCCCGAAATCCGCTGACCAGATACTGCAGAAGATCATCCTTATCCTCAAAATACGTGTAAAAGCTTCCCCTGGAAATATCCGCTTCCTTGATAATCTGGTTGATGGAAGCAACGGAATAGGGCACCCGGGAGAACTCATGCACCGCGGCTCTCACAATCGCGCGCCGCTTCTCCTCTTTCAAATTAAAAAAACGCTGGGTCGGCACGTCTTTCGTCCCCCCTTTTATCCTGTGTGTGGTAATGTATAACGCACAGATTATGATAACCTGTCACTTGTGACAAGTTGTCATCTTCCTGCGAACAAAAAAGCAGAAAGTTGAACAATCTGCTTTTTCATACTTACGTTTAAATTTTTACCATAGTTTCCAGCCAATGTCAAGCAACGCATCATTAAATTTCTATTAAACTGCTTTCCGGGGCGGCTTTTGGACAGCCGCTCACTCCACATTCCGCGTCCGGTCCACGATGTAGATGGGCCGGTCCTTCAGCTCGGTAAACAGAATGGCGATGTACTCCCCGATGATGCCGATGATCGCAAACATCATGGCGAACATGAAGCAGATCAGCACCACGATGGTGGCGTAACCGCTGGGAGCGCCCTGACGGGTGAACAGAGTGTAGACGATCACCGCAACGCCCAACAGCGCGGAGAAAATCCCGGCGTAGATGCCCAGCTTCAGCGGCATGTTGGAAAAACACAGGATCGTGTTGATGGAGAAAATGAACAGCTTTTTCAGGCTGTACTTGCTCTCCCCCGCCACCCTGGCCCGGGCCTCGTACTCGATGGTGGCCTTGCGAAAGCCCACGTTCTGGACATACCCCCGCAAAAAGCGCACCTTCTCCCGGTAATTGTCCTTTAACACCTGGACCACATGGCGGCTGACCGCGAAGAAATCCGAGGCGTTTGGCTCGAAATGCACATCCGAAATGTGATTGATCAGCCAGTAAAAGCCCGAGGAGGTGATATTCTTGACCAGTCCCGCGCTCTTGTTCTTGGTCCGCACCATGCTGATCACCTCGTAGCCCTGGGCCATTTTCTCCAGAATCCGGGGAATACATTCCGGCGGATGCTGCAGGTCCGCGTCCATACAGACGACGGCGTCGCCGCTGCTGTAATCCAGCCCCGCGATCATGGCCGCCTCATGGCCGAAATTCCTGGAAAAGCTGACAACTTTCACCCGGCTGTCCCGCTCCGCCAGGCTGTCCAGAATGGCCAGGCTGCCGTCCGCGCTGCCGTCGTTGACAAACACCAGCTCATAATCCCAGTCCAGCTCATTTAAGACCTTGCCCGTTTCCCTGTAAAATTCTTCCAATGCCTTTTCTTCGTTGTAGACGGACACTACAACCGATACTTTCCTGTCCATTAAACCGTCCTGAATCCTTTCCTCTGCTGTATGGCACCCCGCGCGGCGGCCTTCTCTCTTCCGCCTCAGCCAAACACCTCGATCTCCCGGCCGGAGTGGGTGGGCACCTGCTGTTCTTTGGGCGGCGGCGTCATATAGTCCCCATACACCTCCGTCAGAATCTCATGCCAGCCCGCCGGGGCCATAAGCCGGGTGTCCTCGAAGTCCATATCCACCACCTGATCGCACCAGTCCTTCTCCACGGTCACGTACAGGAAATCCGGCTGGTAATTGCTGTAGTAGCGCAGACTGCCCTTGCTGTGCCGGTCCTTTAAGGCCACGGCCCGCTGCATGGCGAAGATTGCCCTCATGGGAATCAGCCGTCCCACCGCGGCCAGTCCGCCCACGAAAATCTTGTGGGGCAGGCTGTATTTTTTGAAATCCAAATGGTAGCGGTGGCCCATAGCCAGGCCGTAAACCGCCTTGTGGAGAAACCGGGTCATGGCGGCCGCGGACTTCCCCGCGGGCAGCTTGTCGATGATGAACAGATCCACCCACAGGTGGTTCAGCTTTCCCTCATAGTAGGCCATCTCCGGCGTATCCCCGTGGCGGCGGCTCTTGTGGTAGATGATCCGCGGGGTGAAGTCGTAAAATGCCTTCCCGCCCCGCATTTGGTCCGGCTCCAGAAGCTCCATACCCTCGGGCAGCTCCCGTGGCGCCACCTTGCAGAAGGCTTCGTACTGGCTGCGGGTGAAATACACGTCCGCGTCGTCGTCCCAGGGAATGAACCCGTGGTGGCGCACCGCCCCGATCAGGGTTCCCGCGTCCAGACCGTAGCGGATCTTATACTTGCGGCAGATCCGGTCCACCTCTTTTAATATTTTCAAATTGGCGCTGTGCACGCCGCTCATGTCGTACTGGTCCGCCATGGCTTCCTCCTCTGATGTCAAACGGAATTACCGGGAGTCTTATCCCCCTTACAGAACCGCTTCCCGGATGGTCTTTGCCATATAGTCGATCATCTCGTCGGTCATGCCCGGATACACGCCCACCCAGAAGGTGTCGCTCATGATCCGGTCCGTATTTTCCAGGCTTCCCACCACCCGGTAGCCCGCGCCGGTGGCCCGCATCTCGTCGAAGCAGGGGTGCTTGGTCAGGTTTCCGGCGAACAGCATCCGGGTCTGGACGCCCTTGCTCTCCACGTACTGCACCACCTGGTTGCGGTCCGTGCCCTCCTTGCAGGTAATCAGGAAACCGAACCAGCTGGGCCGGGAATTCGGACAGGGCTCTGGCAGGATCAGCTTCTCCTCCGTCCCGGAAAGCCCCGCCTTCAGGCGGTCGAAGTTATGGCGGCGGCGCTCCACGAAGGTGGGGAATTTCTCAATCTGGGCGCAGCCGATGGCGGCCTGGAGGTCCGTTGCCTTTAAGTTGTAGCCGAAATGGGAGTACACGTACTTGTGGTCGTATCCCAGGGGCAGCTCGCCGTACTGGCGGTCAAAGCGGTGGTTGCAGGTATTGTCCTTCCCCGAGGGGCAGACGCAGTCCCGGCCCCAGTCCCGGAAGGAGTGGATGATCTTGTTGAGCAGCGGGTTGTCCGTGTACACCGCGCCGCCCTCGCCCATGGTCATATGGTGGGGCGGGTAGAAGCTGGAGGTGCCGATGTCACCCACCGTGCCGGTGAGCTTTGTCACCTCTTGGCCGTCCACGTTTAAGGTGTAGCGGCTTCCCAGGGCGTCGCAGTTGTCCTCCACCAGCCACAGGTTGTATTTGTCGCAAAATGCCTTCACAGCGGCCAGATCGTAGGGATTGCCCAGGGTGTGGGCGATCATCACGGCCTTGGTTTTCTCGGAGCGGGCCGCCTCCAGCATGGTCACGTCGATGTTGTACTGGGGAATGGTCACGTCCACGAACACCGGCACCGCGCCGTACTGGATCATGGGGTTAACCGTGGTGGGGAAGCCGCAGGCCACGGTGATGACCTCGTCCCCCCGCTTCACCCGGCGCTCTCCCAGAAGGGGGGAGGTCAGGGTCATGAAGGCGATCAGGTTGGCGGAGGAGCCGGAGTTCACCAGGGAACAGTAGCGCACGCCCAGATATTTGGCCAGTTTGGCCTCGAACTCGTCGGTATAACGGCCCGAGGTCAGCCAGAATTCCAGGGCGCTGTCCACCAGATTTACCATCTCCGCGTGGTCGTAGACTCTGGACGCGTAGGGGATGTGGTCACCCTCCTCAAAAGGCTTTTTCCGGTTGTGGAACTTGTCGCAGTATTCCGCCACCAGGCCCAGAATCTGTTCTTTTGCTTGTGCTTCGGTTTTATTTTCAAACATTGGGGTCGATTCTCCTTATTCTTTATTCGTTGCGCGGGCTGCCGGGAAAGGCCCGGGAATGCCGGGACTCACTGCCGGGAAACACCGCGTCCCGCCGCCCTCCGTGGGCCGCCTACGCGAAAAACTCCCGAATCTGTCGGTCCATCACTTCCAGCATATCCGCGCCCTCCAGGTACTCCTTTGACCAGGCCACCGTCTTTTCGATGGCCTCCTTCACGCCGTACCGGGGCTGCCAATTTAAAGCGCGTTTAATCTTGGAACAATCCAGTTTCAAGAAATTAGCCTCGTGCGGCCCCCCGTCGTACTGGTCCACCCAGGAGGCCTCCGGCCCCCAGGCGGCGCAGAATAAATCCACCAGCATCCCGGTGGTCACGCAGTCCTTGTCGTCCGGGCCCACGTTGTAATAGCCCTGGAAGCTTCTGTCCTCCCACTGGCGCATGGCGATGGCCATGTACACGGCCAGGGGCTCCAGCACCAGCTGGTAGGGACGGGTGGAATGGGGATTGCGCACGGCGATCTCCCTGCCGCAGCCCGCGGCCCGCACGCAGTCGGGGATGATCCGGTCGTTGGCAAAATCGCCGCCGCCGATCACATTTCCCGCGCGGGAGGTAGAGATGGCGCAGCGCCCGTCCTGGAAAAAGGACTTCTGATAGCTGTGGGTCACCAGCTCGGAGCAGGATTTGCTGTTGGAGTAGGGGTCGTAGCCGTCCAGGGGATCGCACTCCCGGTAGCCGTACTCCCATTCCTTATTCTCATACACCTTATCCGTGGTCACATTCAAAAACGACTGCACGCTTTTCGTCCTGCGCACGCACTCCAGCACGTTCACCGTGCCCATCACATTGGTCTCATAGGTGTAGACCGGGTCCTTGTAGGAATCCCGCACAATGGGCTGGGCTGCCAGATGGAACACCACCTGGGGCTGCACCCGCTCAAATACCTCCTGGAGACGGGCCAGGTCCCGCACATCCCCGATCACGCTGTCCATGGTGTCCTCCAGCCCCGCGATCTCAAAAAGACTGGGATCCGTAGGCGGATTCAGGGAATATCCCGTAACCTTCGCACCTGCCAGCGTCAGCATGCGCGTCAGCCAGGAGCCCTTAAACCCCGTGTGGCCGGTGACCAGCACGGACTTTCCACTATAAAACTTCTCCAATTCATTCCAATTCATACGCTCAGTCCTTCCAGATTTTCCACGGCGCGTTGCCGGACTGCCACAATGTCTCCAGCTTGTTCATCTCCCTCTGGGTGTCCATGCACTGCCAGAATCCGCTGTGGTAGAAGGATTTCAGCTCCCCCTCCGCGGCCAGCCGCTGCATGGGCTCCTTCTCAAAGACGGTGCCGTCATTTTCCAGATAATCAAAAATCTGCGGGTTCAGCATCATAAATCCACCGTTGATCAGCGCCCCGTCGTCGTCCTGCTTCTCGCGGAAGGAGAGAATGGTGTTGTCCGGGGCGATGTCCAGCACGCCTTTCATCTGTCCGATGTTCACCGTGGTGATGGTGGCAATCTTGCCGTGGGACTGGTGGAATTTCACCAGCTTATCCAGGTCCACGGTGCTCACGCCGTCGCCGTAGGTCAGCATGAAGGGCTCGTCCCCGATGTAGGGCTGAATCCGCTTTACACGCCCGCCGGTCATGGTGTTGAGCCCGGTGTCCACCAGGGTCACCTTCCAGGGCTCGGAATAGTTGTTGTGCACTTCCATCTTGTTGTGGGCCAGGTCAAAGGTCACGTCGGAGGTGTGCAGGAAATAATCCGCGAAAAACTCCTTCACCACATACTGCTTGTAACCCAGGCAGATCACGAAGTCATGGAACCCGTACTCCGAGTAATACTTCATAATATGCCACATGATAGGCCTGCCGCCGACCTCGATCATGGGCTTCGGCTTTAAATGGCTCTCCTCGCTGATCCTGGTCCCCAGACCGCCCGCTAAAATCACAACCTTCATAGTATTATCCTCCGTTATCCTCTACCTGTCCCGAAATACGTTCAGGTGGTTCTCCTTCAATATCTCAAATGCCTGCTCAATCTTGTCCCGGCCCTTGTGGTACTCGTACAGATCGGCAAGCTTATCGTCCGTCATTCCGGAAAAATCCCCGGCCTGCCGCGCCATCTGCTCAAACCGTTCCTCCCGGTAGGGAGCTTTCTTCAACTCACGATAAGTAGTATAACCATTTCCGGCCAGGATTGCAAGGCAGAACAACACCGTCACCGCCCCCCAGGCCCTCCTGCTCTGGGAAATAATGGGAACTGCCAGGGCAAAGGTCAATACAATCCCCAGGATTCCCACCTGAAACTGCAGCGCGTAACGGGAACTCCAGGCGTAGTCCTCCTTCTCGAAAATGTACCGGGACAGGAAGATCAGCACATGGTTCATTCCCCCGGACGCCAGCAGCATCATGGGAAATAAAGTTTTCTCGTATAGCCTCAGCTTCAGGTTCAGCCAAAGGGCCAAAAGATACCCCAAAACCACAAACAGTCCCAGCAGGTAGACCCCCAAATTCGTCAGGGTCCCATTTTCCACAAGCGCCTGCAATTCCTCCCCGCCCACCAGAATACCGGCAAAGGATTTCAGCAGGAACCGCACCGGAAAGCTGGGATGGTCGGCCAGAATCTGCCCCAGGGAACGGCCGGTGGCCCCGGCGTGCTCATTAACCGCAAAGGAATTGCTGAGCATGTACAGCAGCAGGGGCAGCAGGGCGCAGAGGCCGTAGAGGACGTAGCGCCGGTCCCATTTTCCATCCGCTCTTCTATCATGGTCCCGGACCATACAGAAACCGTAGGACAACAGCAGGGTCGCCGCGTAGCTGGCGCAGTAGGGACCTGCCGCTCCCAGGATCACCAGCCAGGGCAGAATACACAGCTTAAGCCGGTCGTGTGTTTTCTCTTCCCCGGCCCAAACCCGGTCCAGCACCACCTCGTGGTAATAAAAGCAGGCAAACGCCAGGAAATGGGCCCAACCGCTGCCGTTTGTCAGCATCTCCCACTTGTTCAGGCTGAACATCACCGCCGACAACAGCGCAAACCACAGGAAACCCACCCTGCGCTCCCGGCAGTACAGCCCGAACACCGCCCCGGAGAGCCCCAGGCTCAACACCCCCAGCACCCGCTCGAAGGTGACGGAGAAGCCGAACAGCTCCACGTTCACGATGCGGGCCAGGTAGCTGACGGGGATTCGGGTGAGCACGTCGGGCACAAAGAACTTTGCCGGGTTCCACACGTCCGGCAGATAGCTGTTGACCAGACGGATGTAGTCGGAATACACCACGTCCGCCGTGGCGTTTTTCACATACCAAAGGGCGAAGGCCGTGCCCATGAGGGGCAGCAGCCAGTATAAAATCTGTTTCTTCTGTCTCATAATCCGCAATTCCTGTCCTCTAATCTGCTTTAATATTGACAATAGCGGCCAACCGGTCCTCCCCCCGCTGTTCCTGGGCGTCCTGCATATAGAAGTTATAGTCAAATCTCAGCCGCACCGTCTGGAACGGCTCCACGTGAACCGAGGTGCGGATCACGCTGGACTGCACCGCCATGGTGTCCGGCGGCCAGCCCTCACGGGTGATGGAGATGGTCTCGCCTCCCCTGAGCACCCCCGGGTACATGATTTCCAGATCAATACTCCCAGTGGAACCGGCCATCACGCTGATCTCCGCGTGCTCGTCCATCCAGCCGTCCCGGTAATAACCGTACTCCGGCTTGAGCTTCAGCTCCCGCACGAACTCCGTCACGTCCTGGAACGCGTTGTTCTCCGGGTCCTCCCGCAGCACCAGCATGTTGTCCGTCACCAGGCCGAACTCCCGGATGCTCCGGATGTGCACCACCCGGGTTCCCTGGGCCTTCCGCTCCGGGTCAAAGACCTTGAAAAAGGTATTGGCGGTGAAATCGCTCATCTCGTAGCTGTCGCCGATGATATAGATGGTCTTGCCGAACAGCTCATCCCCGTACTTTTCATAGGTTTCCCCGGCCAGGGAATTGTACCGCAGCTGATTGGGCCAGAGGTACAATTTGGGATAATACCCCCGGTAGAACAGTTCCACCGGAAGCATGAGGAGCACATAGCAGGCGAAGGCCGCGCCCCAGGGCCACAGGCGTTTTAAATACAGCTCCTTCTTCACGTCCGCGGTCAGCACGCCTGATCCGGCTGGTAAAGTCGGGGAAAGAGGAGCGGCAGTCCCTGCTCAAAAA
>QFCH01001393.1_pt1 | contig 36195 bp, 50 predicted proteins | sample 5346071 | NCBI WGS metagenome assembly QFCH01 (sample SAMN09062255, study PRJNA434731) | Human gut metagenome, whole genome shotgun sequencing project. | isolation source: stool timepoint B chromium assembly | host: Homo sapiens | collected 2015
TTTTTGTTTCCTTAATGCGTTTAATTTTTCCATTTCCTAGATATAATTGATAACGAATCGCTCCTTTACTGGTCTGAAATTCAACCTTAGCCAGGGACGAATTACCCCCAGTTCGGTCAAATGTGATACTTTGTCCTGATGGTGCTTGAATTCCTTTAGGAACTGTCAACTTTTGACTGCCATTGCTAATCGTCTGCCCATCTAAGTTTAGACTAGCCTTTTGCTGACTGGCTACACTACGTTTTTGTGTTTCCCGATAGAGTTCTTCAAACTCCATAAAGAAAATCTGCTCCTCTACCGCCGCAAAAGTGGACTGGACAGAGTCGGACAAGCCCAAGGCAAGGATACTCACAAGACCCAAAACTAATAGACTTTCCAGCATGGTAAAGGCCTTAATCATTGACTTTACGATTTGCTCCTCCGTTTTTAGTATAGTATTCATTATAGGCTTTAGCCTGTTCAGGAGTAATACGCCCATCTGCTTGTAACTTGCTTAGGCTAGCATCTTCATTTTTATCCAAGCTATAAAGCTCTGCCTGGCTTTCTACCACCTTAACAACAGCAGCTTTTCCTTTGTCGTTGACTGCTTCTTTTTGCTTGGTCAGATTAGGTACAAAGAGTAATAGAAGCACACTGATGATGAGCAAGACCACCAACATCTCAATAAAGGATAGTAAAATTATTGATTTTTTCCATCTCATACATCTGCAATGAATGCAATACGAGATCACGATATTTCCAGGTTGATACCAGGTACTCAATAACCTCTTGGTCCTCTATCTTGCATTCCATAAGAAGTAATAGCTTGACTGTATACTCATTTTTCAAAATCGGCACCTGATAAGTCACATCTACCCAATGCTCAAAACCTAAATCTGTCTGCTCTATACTCGCAAGTTCAATCTTCAAAATGTTCATGTTTTCTTCCTCCTTACTTATCTATTCGTAAAAGAAAATAAAAAAAGCAGTGAAAAATCACTGTTTTTCTACTTTCAGAGCAAAATAAAGATATTCAAGCGAAAAAGAACACTCCTAACCCTATATCTATAAAGGTTTTTTCAGAATTTCAAGCGATTATCAAGCGTATTTCAGAGCAAACAAAAAAACCGCAAGCCTGAGCCTGCGGTAGATGAACATTTTAGAAAAGTTTTCCTTTCATTTTATTCTTTGAAATTATTTCGTAGTAACGAGCCCATTTGGCTCAACTGTGAACTCTGGCTTGTCTGCCATTGTTCCATCTGGTTTTAGATAGTACCAGCCTTTCTTATCGGCAGACTGGATAAAGGCATTAGATACCATGTTCCCGTCCTTGCTGTCAAGGTAATACCAAGTATCTTTATACTTGACCCAACCAGTCTGCATTGCGCCTTTTTCATTGAAATAGTACCACTTGTCAGCAATTTTCTTCCAACCTGTCGCCATGGCGCCTGATTGGTCAAACCGGTACCAGTTGCCGTCTGTGTGCTTCTTCCAGCGTTCTGCGAGCATATAGCCTGAGTCGTCAAAGTAGTACCAAGTTCCGTTGACCTTCTCAAACTTATCTTTTGGATAAGAACCGTCTGAGTGTACGTACCAGTAGCCAGTAGTATTTTGTTTCCAACCCGCTTCTACATAGAGGCCGTTCTCAATATCATGCTTGAATTGTTCTCTACTAATTCCCCAGCTTGCTAGATAAGGATATGGGTCAACGTGGTCGCTATAATTATTAGGTTGATTGTTGGTGCAGTATTCGTGCGATTTAATACCTTCCAATGAGTCCGAATCTAACGTTTTAGGAAGACCTGCTTCATCTGCTAGATTTCGTAGTAATTCAATGTACAGGCGGTAATCTTCCATAAACTCTTCTTTGGTAGAATGACTTTCGATCAGCTCGACTGCTGCGTAAGATTCATAATTCCACCCGCCACCTACATCGTAAGACCCATTGTTTACAGGACCTACTTGCATGACTCTGCCATTCCCCACAACGTGAGAGAAGAAGCCTGATTCAACAGGTCTGCGCATGTGGTAATCTGCTTCATTCTGAGCAGTTGAGTTTTTATTTCCAGTTGAATGAGCGTGAATTTGTCGATAAGGAGCGTAACCGATTTGAGGTAATCCCTCTCTATATCTACTTGTATCAATATCCATTATTATTCCCCTCTCCACGCATCATTCATCTGCTTGACTGCTGATTCGACAAATGTGTCGAGGTCACGGTCAGTCATGCTGATGTTGTATTTTGTAAGCTCAGCTCTGACTTTATCACGAGCTTGCTTCAACTTATCTTCACCCTTGAAGCCAGTTTCGGATGCTACCTGCTCTACGGCATTGACCGCATTTTTGGCCAAGATTTCAACGATTTTGATGGTTCTCTCTCCACCTTTTTGAACAAGATAGCCCTTGACTGCCTTAACTGCTACCCCTGCCAAAATAACAAGGATGCTGATTGCTCCATTTGCGATAATTTCATTGATTTGTTGCATTTGTATTTTCCTCCGCAATTTCTAAATTTACAAATTTGTTAAACAGGGCATCGATGCGCCCATTCCCTCCAAGTTTCTTGTAGCTAGAGTGCATTTTGTGGATAATATCCGACTCGTGAACGCTTGTATAACCACGCTTGAGAGCGACAGTAATATCACGCTCCAGTCGTAGATACATAGTAGCTAGATGTGCTTCATCATGCACAGCAAGCTTGTTGTTGATTTCAGTTATATTTTGCTTGTTCTCCTCACCGATTGCATGGATAGTGCTCAATTCACCTTTCAACTCCTTGAACTGTTCTTGATTGAGATTTCCTGCTTTACTTGCTCGCATCCCAAACCAACCAGTAGCGATGACACCGATAGTAGGAGCAAGTTGAGTAATCGCATGTATCATTTTCTCGATTATTTCAGACCATGACATAAAATCCCCCTTACTCAATCCGTGGCATGACCACGGTCAATACGCCTTGTTGTAGCATCTCAGCAAGAGCCTGGTCCTTGTATGTATAGCCCTCATTAGCCTGCATCTGGAACTTAAAGATAGTCTTGGTTCCACTTGGCCATTTGGCATTATTTTCAAATGGATAAGGCATGGCAATGATGTCTCCGTTTGAGTAGCGTGTACTCGTTACAAGTGGCTTGATGAATGCTGCTACCTTGCCATAGGCGTGGGTAGGCATACCTCCATTTTGAGATACTGCCAAGGCAATCAAGACCTCAGTGATAGCTGATACCGTGTCCAAGTTTTCCTTGTTCTCGGTTCCAGCTTGTTCTAATTTAGCAGTCATTTCTTTATTTTGCTTGAGTTGCTCATCTACTTGATTGAATTTCTCATTTTCAGCACGCTGTGGAAAATTCTCCTGATAAAGAGCCTCGAGTGCCAACTCAAAGAGTTCAGTATTAGACAAGCTGATTTTATCAGCTGGTAGCAAGATAGGTACGATAGCACCGTCTGAGTTAACCAGCGTTACTTTGGTGGTGGACGCTGTTCCACTGCCGTCATATTCCAAGGACTTTGTCCCGTATTCTAGTTTCATATATATTCCTTTCGTTTATTGAGGCTAAGGGTCATTTGTAATATAAGTTATTGTGCCTGTCCAGTATTTATTTCCTGGTGATTTACTTGTCAGACGGATTTTCCCATCTGACGCAAGGTGCAAAATAGCCGTACCTGTTACTGTTGAGTCAGACAATCCTTGTAAAACCAAGTTAACCTCTTGAGCTGGTCTAAATCCAGCTGGTATTGTTTCTTTGACTTCTCGATAGTCTGAAATTGTGGCAATGTCTGCGATTTTTCTTTCGGTTGAAATTGTGACAAGATTGCCATTTCTTGTTACGTTACCGTTGATAAACCACCCTAGCTCAATCTTTCTTGTGACAATTTTCTGCAAGTCGTCTTTTGTAGCAATCTCTTTCCATTGAGATGGACTCCATCTACTATTATTGTTGTAAGTCCTAAAGAAAAACCTATTTGAGGTTAACCCTGTGAAAAATTGCACACCTTTCCAACTGTCAAGCCAAAAATTTTGATACAGACCCCAGTCGCCGTTTCTCCCTGTTGGATTGTCATCGTATTTACCAGACCTCCACCCGAACTCCGTGCCTTGCTTATTCCAAACATCATTCCATTGAGCACCACCTCTACCTAGGCCTCCATTATTATCAGTCAGCTGATATTGCTGTATGGGTTTGTTGTCTGCGTAGATGTTGCCCTTGACATCAAGAGCGCCTTGCTCCCTGATTTTGTTGATACCGACACCTGAACGGTCATAAGAGAAAACCACGCTTTCTGTTGCTACATTGACCATGAACTCAGTACGAGTGAATTTGTCCTCAAGGATACCAATGACAACCCATGACTGATTAGCTAGATAATTCCCTGAAAGATTAGCCCGTGAATTGACTAGACTTGAAATACTTGACCAGGTACCAGTCGCTTGACCATTGTCAACTGTAAAAGCATTAGTTCCTAGTCTTGCAACCTTGAAAGTCAAAGTCATTGTGTTCTTTTGACTTCCTGATACAGTCAGAGGGGCTACTTTGGCGTTTCTAGTGACCGTCAATGTGCTAGAGGTTGAGCCTGTTCTGGCTATGCTAAAGCTAAGAGCAGGAGCAAAATACTCAAGCACTGTGACAGATACCTCTCTAGTATCAGACCAACGCCCACGGCTATCAGATACTCTTGCTCTGATTTTGATTGTGCCGTGGTAGTTCATAATACCAAGACTGCCACCATTTGAACTCGTAGACTGGTTTTTACCAACAATTTCAGCATAGTATCCAGTGATGGATGAGCCGTAGGAACCAACTGCACCATTAAACCCTACCTTGATGTTAGAGATGACCTGAATGAACGTATCAGCTTTAGGGATAAGGTTCTGAGCAGAACCATTCAAGTCTGACAATGATATCCCTGTAAAATTAGGCTTGACATTAGCTGGCACGCTTGCCGTGAATGTGGTTGACTGTATGCCTGTCTTGGTAGAGCCTGAATAGGTATCGACAAAGATAGTACCTGTACCACTAGCAGAGTTTGGGATATCGTTGGCAAAGTCAATAGGGATTGTCCAGCTAGTGGATGTGTCTACATTGCTTGCAATCGTTCCTGACTTGCCAGCCCAGGAATAGCGAACCGTGTGCTTGAAGCTCGGATTTTGACGGTTGATGTTGATAGTGATTGTACTACCAATGACACCAGCACCTACCCTAACAGAGCTTGAGCGTGGGATAGTAGTCAAAGTGAATGAGTTACTGCTGAGCGTTAATGTTCCAGGCGACCATCCACCACCTCCACTGAATGTAGCGGATAAGCTAAACGTTTTTTTACCATCATTCTCATGTCTGATTGTTACTGTTCTATCAATCAGCATAATTGAGCTATTTTGACTCAGCATTGATGGGCGACCTGACCAGCTCAAAGTCTGACCATCGATAGTTACAGAGGCAGTACAGTCATAATCTGAGAATGTATGAGCACCGTTTGTCAGAGCAAGTCTTACCCTCACTTGACTGCTATTGTCAGATATATTTTGAGAAACCTGGTCTACCCACAGTCTGAGATAATAGCTCCTATCATTATTTGACCAAAATTCAGCCATCATGCACCTCCTACATATCTAATCACATTCATATCTGGATTAAGATGATACTGTTCCTCTCGATACCGTCCAATTTGAACGGTTTTAGAAAAGATACCATTTTCAATGTGTATAACACCTTGAGAAATATACATAACCTCAATCCCTGCTGAAAACATTGAAATCCGTCCACTCGGACTGAATAACATACTGGATGAGCCGTCATTCTTACCAATAACCAACCCCTCATTTGATGAGCTCATATAGCTATCAATGAAATTCCAGCGGTCAGACAATTCTCCCAAGTCTTTGGCGATTTCAGACACACGCTGACTAGCTGAAATTAAATCTGTTTCAGCTTGAGCTCTTGCCTCCTCGTTTGTCTTGACAAAATCCTGATAAGCCTTTATCCAGTTATCAAGCGTATCAGCGCTAGCCTTGGCCTCTAACTCAGCTTGAATAACTCCAGTCTTTTCATTGAGGGCATTCAGCTGTTCTTGAGTTAGACCTTGGTCGGCTTTAGAGTCTAGTTGTTTTTGAGTCTCTGACCAGTGAGGTTGCCAGCTCGTCATTGGTATAGCTCCAACTGTTAAAACGGCCCAATCAGCATTACCAATCCCTTCGAGTTCTGCAGTGAAGAATGATACAACGTCTCCAGCGTTAAGGTTTTTCTTGGATGTAAAAGTAGCGCTCCAAACATCCAACTCAAAGCTATATGATAGCTTTATCCACTGCCAATTATCGCTAGAATTTTCACGAATTCCAAAAATAAGTGTACTGTTATCACTCCTCCACCATTTAGCGCTTAAAGTGTACTGCTTACCAGATTTTAAGGGTTCAGCCAAGACGAAGTCTTGCTGATGTTTATTTCTCCATCCAGTATTTGAGTCAAGTAAAATGTTACCTGATTGCTCTGTCGTCCCAAATAAAGCTGTCCACTTATAACTTCCAGGATCCTGACTATCTGCCTCAGTGAAATCCGTTAGCGTCCCTAAATATCGCTTGTTAGTACTATCAGAGGTGCTAAAATCAGTACGACCGTCCGCAGAATTAGCCCAGGCCCTATGAAAATAGGGAGTCCGTCCATCTGCTCCAGGCTTACCCGGAATACCTTGAGGGCCGTCCTTACCATTTAGGCCATCTGAACCTTTCCATCTCGTCCAGCGATAGTCAGCAGGATTGACGCTGTCAGTTGAGTTAAAATCAACGTACACTCCTATATAGGCCTTGTCAGCGTTAGTCTGGCTAAATCCACTACCTGAGATAGTATCAGCATAAGCTATATGAGTGTACTGTGTACGACCGTCCGCTCCTTTAGTTCCAGGAATGCCTTGGTCACCTTTGGCACCTTGCAAGCCTTGTAGACCTTGTAACCCACGTTCCCCCTTTTCGCCTTTTTCTCCTCTGTCGCCTTTAGGGCCAGGATCTCCTTTCGGTCCTGTATCCCCTTTTTGACCTTGCAGACCATCAGATGTATTGATAAGAGTCAACTGCTCAGAGGCTACCTCTTTGTTATCTACCCATGCTGACACCGTCAAAACCATCTTTTGATTGATGTCAGAGGCTCGGACAATGTAACTAGAGCTTGTAGCTTTGATTACACCATCCACCACCCAGCGCCATCCGCTATTGATGACCTTGTTCCCTCGCATTAAGGTAGGGGTCACAATGGTCTGACCTTGGCCATTTTTAAAGGCGACACCGTTATCAGTAGAAAGTTTGATAGTGTAGGGCTTAGCGTCCTCTATCATCCTGTCTAGCTGTTGCTGAATACCTTGAGATAGTCTATTCTCAAGCGCTTTTGCGTTTGAGAAAGTGGTCTTGTTATTTTTAGGATTGGTAAAGCTGATAATTTGCTCAGACACCCTCATCTCAAGTAAGAGAGTAGGGCTAAAGCCGTCATCATAGACTTTTACCGTGTCTCCTATTTCAATATCCGCAAAGCCCTCAGCCTCATAAGTGACTGCTGGATAACAGTTTTTCTTGAGCTCACGGTAGGCCGTTGAACGGATGACCTCAGGATTTGAACTCTCTACAGTCATGTCTTTTCTTATCCACTGGTCATCAGCTGTGCTGTGTGTGAAAGTAGATGGATACATCTGCATTGAAAGAGGGGCATATAGTGCAGCCCCTGACTGATAAAATTCACGCTCGCCTTTTGCGTTGTTGACTGACCAAGGCCCAAGACCCCTAATATCAACTACGTTGCCTTTATCATCCTTACCTGTTGGGACAATCGTATTATAGATACCAGTCTTATCAATCGTCCTAGTGATTGTCTTGAGGTTTTTACCATACTTCAAGATGGTTGGACTGATTTGACCTACCCCTTGATGGGCATCATCATGCTCACGATAGACATTGACTGTAAATGATTTGATAGAGCTGTCAGCGTTGAGACGTGTGTCAAACTCAATTTCTGCGCCAAATTTCTTAGCCAGACTAAGTAATCTGTTGAGCTTGGTGTCTGTGCCCTCCCACTCAGCAGAAATCTTTTTGTCTGAGACTTCATTGATACCGATTTTTAAGAAAGTATAGTTGAGCAAGTCCATCTCCTCACAAAATTCCTTAAAGCTCATAGCCTTAGGCGATTTGTAAGGAATAGAATACTCATTGATTAGCTCAAGGTTTAGGTTGATACCGTAGCATTTAATGACCTTCTCGTTTTCTTCAACCTTTCGGATTGTATACAGGTATGTCTTGCCTTTGTAATGGAATGACACAAATGCCTTCTCATTGAGAGAATTATAAGCCCTCTTTTTGCCTACATCTGAGATAATTGCCTTTTTAAAGACTGTAAAATCAAAGGTACTAGAACCAGTTTCCAGGTATCTTGTCCAGGTGTCATTGAAATAGTTCAATGTATCCTGTTTGTCATTGTCGATAAAAGCCACTTTTCTCAAATTTGAGTCATGTATTGTCAATAACATTGTTATAGATACCTTTCTTTAAATTCTACTTTGACAGTGGGTTTGGTCTTGACCCAACTTGAGCAATAGACCTCAAGCTGACTGTTTCCAGGTGGAATAGTCAAGAAACTTGAACCATCTACAACATCCACAATCTTCTCAAGGCCGTCCACTGTGACAGTGTCATTCTCGCTGTTTAGCACAACATTCGAGCCGATTGGATAGCGGTTAGGCACATCTCCGATTGTTTTGACAAAGTCTTTGCGATAATACAATTCATCAAGATACATATGAGAGACCATTGGATAATCTCGATATGCCCCCAATGTCACATGGATCTTAGCTGACTTTCTGCCCTTTATTTCAGGAACTGTGAAAGTAAAGTAAGAGCCACGATAAAAGACTTGTAACTTGTCATCATTCCGTTTCAAATCCGACCAGCCTCTAGCTACACTAAAAGGGTTAATGTCTCCTGTAGTGCTTCCGTCAAATTCCCAACGTTTCAGAATGTTATAGCTACCCTTGCCATCGCTAGCAAAGAAGTTATATTCACATTCTGAGCCCAGAGACCTTTTGAAACTCTCCACGCCGTATAAGAATTTATCGTTAGTGTCAGAAATAGTAATTTTAATAAAACCATACTGATTAAGAGCTTCAGACCAAAAGACTTGTCGCCACCAAAGATAATCGTTTAAAGACCCGATTTCTCCTACACTATCATTCGGGATAGTCCAAGTTAGACTAGTAGCATAGTTGTGTAATTTAGTTTCACCTCGTAGATTTTTTAATTTAATATGGGGACGCTCCCAGAGATTTATTCTTTCAGCGGTTCCTACCACATACTCCGTATTGTCATTTGTAACGCCTTGATTTTTTAATGCTTGGGAAAAACCAGTTGAGATTTTATCGCCTCTAAAATCCATTAAGATTTCGGATTTCTTAACTATCCCTGTATCAGCCTCCTCACGGTCGCCAACCTCAAAAGCTCCGCTAGTATTAACTAGGCCTATATAGCCGTTTTCAGCGTTATTTTTGACTGTTATCACAGGAAAAGCTGGGACGTTACCATTATTGATCAAATTAAAAACAACCTTGTCAGGTTGCTCTTGTCCGTTATCAAAACGCTTATAGGTTGAGCTGTGAGCTACTCCGTCAGGGATAATCAGGTCAAAACTGCCCTTTTGGAACCATCTAGTAATGTTGTCCATTTCCACAGAGCCAGATACTAGACCCATGTAATACTTGTCAGGCTCGTCTGAAATGACAATTTTGACAGCCTCTGAGGTGTTAAAAATACCAGCTAGTTTGTGCTTAGCTGTTTCAAGTGTCATGCCGTTGCCATATTGCATAGCAAACTTGACTTTGATGGTTTTGGCGCCTGTTCGTACTTCCTGGAGATTAACTCCCAAAAGGGGAGCGTCATTTGTGGCAACGTGGCGCTCATTTCCTACTGGACGGATGATGTCTATAATGTCAATAACCTCAGAGAGGTCAAATCCATTGATTGTGATTGTGTCATTGTTCATTAGATAATCCCTCTCATCATGTTATCAATCATTAACTTATCGTTTTGATAGTTAGTCATTGGGTCTCCGATTTTAGCAATCAGAGTACCGTCATCTAGTACCATATTCACAGGGCGCTTGACAGCCTCCTCAGCCACTTCAAGAGCTCTAGCCAGGACTTTGTCAGCCTGGTCACGAATAACCTCGATTTGGCTTGTTTCTGCTCGTTCTGTGAGTGATTTGAGTCTAAACTGACTAGATACAGTATGTTTCCCTAAACCTAGCAAGTCCTCAGCGCTAAATTTGAACGCTGACATCTCTTTCTGAACGTATGCCAGACTATCAACCACATCAGAGCTATTCTGTTCAATACCCACGGCAATACCTTGAGCAATGTATCTACCTACATTGTCTCTAAATAGTCGTGACGGACTGTGGATTTTGGCCTTGGCTTGTGCTGCTCTTTCAGCTTGAGCGACAAGCGCATTAGCAGCAGCTGTGACAGCCCCAAGTGCTGAGTACATACCTTGCGCCAAACCTTGCCCAATCATGCTCCCTGCATAACGCATAGCTCCAGCCCCTGACATTGCCCTAGAACGGATTGAGCTTAACATAGCTGACATTGCAGCCGTTGCTGATCCAATTCCTGAGCGGATGCCGTTAGTAATGCCATTAGAGACCCCACGACCTGCCTGTTGACCGGCTTGAGTCATCTGAGTTGCCGATTGCAGGACCACAGACACCATCTGTTGCATGCTTGAGCGCATTATTGCTACAGCTTGAGACATTGCTGACTGCACAACAGAATTGAGTAAAGACATTGCTGATCCAGCAGCTGCCGAGATACTAGAAAAGGCCGAGGCAACCATAGGAGCGGATGTAGCTAACTGCATAATGGCAGTAGTTGCCATGATTGCTGATGTGGTAATCAGTGTAAACTGACCTGGTATTGTACCAAGTACGCCAACTAAAGCACTCACAACTCCACTGATTGCTGTAAATCCTGCTGATATAGCTAGGGCTCCAGCCTGTGCCATCAACATTGAACTTGACAAAGCAACTAACCCACTTTGTAGGATAGTAATGCTAGCTGTTGCCCCTGATAAACCTACAAAAGAGGTCATTACTGATGTTGCAAAGGCACTCATAGCAGTACCAGCCAATGTCATCGCTGGGGCTAAAGTAGTTACAGAGGCTGAAATTGTAGGAATGGTGCTTGCCATTGTTGTTAGTACAGCAACGGCCATGGCTCCGCTGGCTTGTATTGTGAGTAGACCTGCTCCCAGTGCCTGCATACCTGCACCAACGCTAGCCATGCCAGCGCTTGCTCCTGAGATTTTACCTACGCCAATAGCAACAGCGGCTAAAGATGCTGCCATATCCCCAAGGTTGGTATTGGTGATCATTACCACCCCTTGAGCTAACTGCTTAAATCCATTTCCTGCTTTTTGAGCAGCCGTACCAATAGAATTGAATACATTAGCAAGGCCATCTAATACACTCTTGATAGCATTACCTACAGAGGTGATGACATTGGAAATACCATTAAAAGCACTCTCAATACCTTTACCGATTCCTTGAGCGGCAGTAGATATTGCTTGCCCAACTGATGTAAAGATATTAGTAATGCCTTGCAAAGCTGTAGAGATCACTCCTCCAATAGAAGCAATAATGCCAGCAATACCACTCATAGCTGTACTGATACCATCAGCAATAGCCTGGATAATTGTTACAATTTGTGGTGCATTTGCAGATATGGCGTTAATAATCTGAGTCATTCCGTTAGAGATAGCTGTAACAAGTACAGAAATCCCAAGAGCAGCAACTGCAATACCAGCACCAATAAGAGCAACGGAAGCTCCAAAAGCTAAAATACCTACAGCTCCTGCTGTCAATGCTGGACCTAATGTAGCTGCTCCCACAGCAAGCAAGGCAATACCTGCTACAATGGCAAGCATTGCAACCTGTGCACCAGTTCCAGCTGAGGCAAGTTGTATAGCTGCCTGTACCAGGACATAAACACCAGCGGCAGCCATCAAGACCCCTGCGCCAATCATAAAAACTGCAGCGGCCAATCTTAAGACAGAGCCAGCACTTGCGGATGCCGTTGTCCCAACTGCTGTATTCCCTGCGCTCATTGCGGCACTTGCTCCAGCGTTAGCAAGTTGGGCTGTTGTCAATCCTAGAATGTTACTTACTAAACTAACTAGATTCTTACCAAAATCAAAGGCTGTTTTTAGAGCCTGAGCAATCTTGACTCCCGCCTTGATGCCTATCAAAGCTGTACCTATGCTAATAATCGCCGTTGCTACACTTTGGATTGTCCCTGGATCTAAGCCTGAAACAAAGTTAGCTACTGCGGTTGCAGCCTGAGAAAGCCACTTTACAATATTGCCTAGTACACTTCCTAAGGTTGTCAACACTTCTGATGCTGTCAAACTATCCCACACATGACCAATCGCTCCTGAAATGCTCTTAATAGCCTCGACAAAAGCAGTAACTGCTCCTGTATTTGAGAATGCTTGCCAGAAAGTTTTAATTTTACCAACAAAATTAGAGATTGATGTGCTGATTCTAGTGACAACCACCTCAATGTCTATACTCTCTAAGAACGCACCTAGCTTTTCAGCCATGCTATCAAAATTAATTTTTTCAAGAGCGTCAGATATTGCATTGACTGCCTTAATTCCAAACTTGTTAAGTTTTTCAAAGGCTGGCATAAGTTTATTAGATAGGCTTTCTTTTGCCCCATCTATAGCCTGGTCAACCGTTTTGAACTCTGTAGCCATCTTTTGAAAAGCGTCTGAGTTCCCTGCTCGGTTCATGGCGTCAAAAAAGTCCTCTGTCTTGACTTTTCCGTCTTGGACGGCTTTTACAAGCTCAGCAGTAGACATTCCCATCTCTTTTGCGACAGCTGCCATACCAGCAGGAGCTTGCTCCATCATGATCTTAAAGTCCATCCAAGCTATTTTAGGTTTACTTGCCATCTGTGTCGCCTGAGTTGACAATGATTTCATAGCTTGGGCTGGGTTTTCAGCAGAGGCTGCAAGTCCACCAAAGGCCTTAACTAGACTACCAACATTCTTAGTCCCAACTGCGTCAAGTTGCGAGTAAGTACTAGCCATATCAGAGGCTGAGTAGATGGTTTTGGTTGCAAAGTCCTGCATTTCGGTCTTAGCTGCCTTGATTTCCTCAGCTGATCGCCCAAAGGCCTGTAGGTTCCCCTCAAAGGTTTTCCAAGCTTTCTGTGAACTGTTTAGCTCCGAGGCCATTTCACGGACACCACTTGTAATAGTCCCAATTCCTGTTGTCAGGGCAGAACTAATCAGATTAGCTCCTAAGACGGACTTAAAAACAGACCCTACTTTTGAGCCTGCATTTTCAAGTCCACCGAATAGAGCTTTAAGCTTGCTTACTCCTGATTGAGCATTAGAGCCATCCATATCAACCTTGATAGTAACTGAACCATCTGCCATTGTGTACCTCCTTTCTAAAATTAGTAGTCAAATTCATCAGGTAGAGCATACTCTTTTTTGAGTTCCTTCATGTTCTCCTTGTACTTCTTACTGTCTCCCTTTTGGGGCTTGTAAGAGCGTATTTTCAGCACCTCAGCAAATTTAGTATCACTAGGCAGGCCATTGAGTAAAGCGTTGAACTTCTTCCAGTGTAGGCTGTTCTGAGCGTCTATTAGGTCAATTCCGTAAGCCTGGAGAAATGATGAGTAAATATACTCAGCGTCGTACTTCAAGCTAAAGAGACGATCTCCTCCCTCAGATTGGCTCCTAGAGCGTATCTTGCTTTTGATTGGGTTCCCTGCCAAATCTAGCACTGGTGCTGTGTCTTTAGCTGGAATAATTCTGATATGCTCCTCAAATATCATCTTAAAGATTGCTGTAGCTTGTTCAGGCGTCAAAGCCTGAGTAAAATCTACACCAGTCAAGATTTGAATAGCCAGGAAAGGCTTGTAAAGTTCCTCAATGTCATCATCATTGATCAGCTCCACCACTTTCAAAACCTTGTTAAAAGCGATATTCATTGGATACACATCATCACCAAGGACTAACTCATCTGTCAATTTCCTTGATAGGTCCAGCATGTCAGTCACCTAGATATTTTTTGAGGGCATCTGTATTGTTGCGTTTTTCCCATTCTGAGATGACTCCAGTGATTGCCTCAAGTAAGTAGGCCATTGTGTCCACTGTAGACTCATTAGAGAATGAGTAAACCTTGTCAAACGCCTCTTTGTCAAACAGCTCTGTCCAAGAGTCTTTGACTAAATCTTGTAACGTTTCAAAGGCCTTACTGTCTTCTGTGTTGGCTAGTTTTTCGCCGTCTTTTTTGAGGTTTTTACCAACTGACTCCATTTTGTGGATGTTTTTGTCATTGGCTACAAATTCAAGCTTGAACTCTCCAAAATCAACAGGGATGACATTGTCACGTTTCTTAATTACTACCATTTGTTTTCTCTCCTACTAATTTTTAAAATCAAAAATAAAAAGGGGAGCCTATTCACTCCCCTAGATCAAATCATCAACCGACTACAGCAGACTGTTTAGGCGCTACATTCCAGCTGATAGTGCACTCAAAGGTCTCATACTCAGACGCATCTCCGCCTCCAATTTTGATACCTGAGACAGTAGCGACTCCGACATATTGAGTTTTGCCATCAGCGTCTACCACTTTAAACCAGACATTACGCTCATCCCCAGTTTTAAAGCGCATAGCTGCAACAATTGCCTGAGCTTCATCCTCTTTGATGTAATCGCCCTCAAAACTGTAACCACTCTTAACAGACGTCACTACAGTTTTTTTGGTACCGTCGCCGTTGTAGTATGCAATGTCATCTGTATCCTCGTCATTTTCAGAATTAGCGGTTTTCACTCCGTCCGCAAGCCATTTCCAGGCGTCATTACCTGGCTCAGTAGCTGGTGCTGTTGGTAACCATGGCGCAAGAAAGTGTTTGCGCTTGGCGTTTTTCATTTTTGGCATTTAATTTCCTCCATTTGTTTCAAGTTTTGCCGTTACATCTAACATGTAAATATAAAAACCTTGCTCATCACGGTCATTTAGGAATGGCTGTGATACTTCAAGGCCTCTGAATTGATATGAATTGTTTTTGCTAGGTAGTTCCAGATTAAAATCAGCGAGAGCATGATTGATGGCCCACAGGATAGAGCTTGTCTTTTGATGGTCAAGTGTCTTGATAGCCACCTCAAAGACAAGGCTAATATCCTGCTTACCGTTCATGTACTCTGTTAAAATCTTCCCACCTGGCAAAGGATAAAGGACTAAATCCTCCCTCTCTGATAAGTAATCTAGCTTACAAGCGAGAGGGAGGTTTAGTGTGTTGATGAAATCCCTGAGGACTTCTGAAAAATCATTGTTATTCATGTTTTCACTCCCATTGCTCTTAGTCCGACTTTCCCCCAATTAGCAGAATGTAAAGCCGAGGCTTTCAAGTCCCACCGCTTACCTGTTCCTGGTGTGGTGTACTTTCTAAAAACAAATGTCCTAACTTTGTTGTAGCTTGAGCCGTAAAATTGAGCTCTAGCATAAGGTCCAGGATATTTAACTCCGTCTTTGGTTGCTTGGCCACTTCCACTAAGTTCACCACTTTTTCGTGGCACAAAGGGAGTAAAGTCAATCAACATCTGATTAGATATTGCTAACTTACCCTTTGCTAACGCTGTTGGGGATACCTTTTTCTCAATACCTTTTAGATCAACCTTAACAGATACGCCTACTCCCATCAGATACACTCCACTTCATAGCAAAATACTTTTTGTTTGTGTGGATAACTGACAGGAACCACAGAGGTCACTCTGTACTCACGTTCTCCGTCGTTGATAATGGCATTTTCAAAGGTCTTGTCTAAGACGATTGGGCAATATTTAGGGTACACAAATAACGTACTAGGCTTGGACTCTTTACGGTTGTTCTTCGTACCTTTCACTTGATACTGTCTGTCAAACCTAACAGTTCTAAGGGTCACTGGGCTCTCAAATACTTCTTTACCCCATCCGTCTTTTTCTCCTGTGGTTTTCTGAATTGTTACAGTATCAATCAATAACCGTTTATCAATGTCTGTCATAACCTACCCCCCTAAAGCCAAATCCTGCCGATGTCAGAGTATTCAAGGCGTCAATCGATAAGTTATACCTAGCACTTTCTAAAGGCTGGCTAGAGGAGTTCTTGTAGGTGATATGAGTACGCCCTAGAACCACAGTAGAGACTGATTGCTTATCATCAGCCGTAGTGATCCCACTAGCGTCCAAATATGCCACCTGGAAAGCCGTAGCCAGTTTGACAGCTTGCTTTCTGTGCTCAATCTCTTTTTCAAAATCTACAAAGCTGTAGAAATTGTTAAGAAAGAGGTTGATAGCAATCTCTGCCCTCTTTAGTAGCTTTTCAAACTCCTCAACCTCCTCAACCTCATCAAAACCAAAGTCCTTAAATTCATCTTTTGTTAAGTAGGTCATGACTTCACCGCCTTAAATTAAATAATCTGGATTTTCAGAAAGTCCTGGAATTACATCTGGAGTTGGTTCTTGAGATGGGACAACTTGCTCGATTTCTTCTAGCCAGTTGTCTCCATATTCCGCAAGTGTCTGTCTATTAATTTCATCCGCTTCAGCAACTGTCATTTCATACGCATTACTTGCATCAAACTGCTGCCCTGTTTTTGCCATAAAAAAGTTTGTTTTAGCTTTAAATTTAGCCATTTATTTTATTCCTCCACTTCGTATCCTTGATTTTCAAAGGCTGAAATCATAATCGGGTCAGATAGAGTAAACGTTACTCCATCTTTTTTCAATGTTTTTGGATCTTTTACTTCTGGCTCCTCTTCAGTTTCTTTAGATACAACCAAAGTCTCTTCAATGTTAGAATCGTTCATTTTTATCCCCTTTCACTAAGCTGATTTGTGAACGTAGATAGCTTTCTTCTTGTTGTCAAGAACAAAAGCGTCGTAACGGATACGACCCTCAACGAGCTTGCCGTTAATTCCTGGTGGGTTATCGTGGATCTTGTAGTCTTCCAACTTAATAGGAGATGGAGTAGCCACAGGATGAGCAATAATAAACTCTACATTTTGTGGCAATCGTGATGTAGGTGTCAAAACTACTGGTAAGCCGTCAATCATACCTACTTGACCCTTGATAGTGATCTCTTGGCCAAGGTCAGAATTTTTCACAAAAGTTGGGTCAAGCTTGATGAGTTTGTAGAATTTAGGAGATACATGCAAGATGCGACCAGCTGTTGGGACGAAGGCGTCAGTTAGTTTAACCTGACCATCAAGTACAAGCTCGTAGGCATTTGTTTTAGTTACTGAACCAGTAGCGATATGATCTGTATCTGCACCAGCTACGATTGTTGCAAAACGGTAAGTGTCTACCTCTGGGATAACGACTTCTGACAACTGACGTGCAAGGGCTTTTCCAGCCTCCATGACACCATTTGTGTCCTGTTCAGATTTCTTGTCAATCGTGAATGTGAAAGAGCGGTCTTTCTTCATTGTCATAGTTTGAACTGTATTTCCAAGTTCCTCAGCGTCACCGTAGCGGTTTTGCCCAGTTGTCTTGTAGTCATTCATTCCTGATGTTGGGATAGAGTAGACCTTGACGGTGTCAACTCCAAGAAAATCAAAATCTTGGTTAACAATACCATTAGACAGGGCCTCTTTAGCAAAGCGCTCATCTACTTTTTCATCAAATTTAGCTGCGTAATTTACTGCCATGTGTAATATTCCTCTTTTCTTTATTTTTGGTTTTATACGCTATCAAAGCCTGCAAATAGGGCTTTTTCCTCTGCGCTTAGATGATCGTTTCCAGTTTCTGCTGGTGGATTTCCGTGCACAGAGATATTAGGGTTAGGCTGCTTGTCCTCAGCTTGGAATAGGTAAGGGCTTGACTCTTTGAGTGAGTTGATTGTGTCCTCTAATTGAGGTTTTCCATCTTCTCCTAGCTCGATTTTGTCTAGGTCAATGAATTTCATCAAATCCTCTGAGTTGTAAGCTCCTACGTCTTTCAAAGCAAGGGCTACAGCGTTTGTTTTAGTGACCTGAGCAAGGTTTGCCTCACTATCTAGCTTGTACTGGTAAAATTGGGCCTTTAGTTCTTCAAGCTGTTGTTTGCTTTCAGCGCTAGCTCCCTCTTTGGCCTGTAGATCATTGATAGCTTGGGTTTGTTGCTCAAGCTGTTGTTTTAATGTGTCGTTTTCGGCTTGCAGTTCCGACTTGGCTTGTGACTTGGCATTTTCAATACCTGCACCGTACGCTTGCATAATATTGTCAATGACAGCCTTGTCCTCAATGCCTGCCTCAACTAACATTTCACGTTTAAGACTCATGTCTTAACTCCTCCTTTTTTACGTCACATGGACAAATTAAGACAGTTTTACGCCATGCTCCAGGGCAAAAGAAAAACCGAATGGAAATCCATACGGTTTATAGTGGTTTATAGCAATTTATTGCATGAAAAAAGCGCCTAGATTGTTCTAAGCGCTATGAGATTGCTTTAATTGAAATAATCTGACTCTCAAAGAGAGAAATCTCAGTCGGTTCATCAGGGCTAGGATTGTCAATGAGGATAGTGATTTCATCTTGCTCATCATTGTCCATTTCGTCAATAAAATCTGTGACAAGCCCTTTGATGACTTCACCGTCACTATTTACTACCTGTACCCTTGAGCATAGGTAGTTCCAAAGTTGTTTACTCATTTACGGTCTCCTTTCCCTTTGATAGTTGGCACAATATGTGAGCCTGTTTTACTGTAATGGATACGAAAATCAGTAGTATTCTCAACGACTTCACCAGTTCTAGGATCTATATAGGTTCCTATAGGTTTATTTTGTGAGATGATTTCCTGCATTTTGGTTGATTTTGGATCATACTTGAACTGTCCTGTTCCAGCATACCTATCAACTAGTGCCTGACATTCTTCTTTAGTGATTGTCAGATAGCTTGGTGGAGGTGCTCCTTTTTCTAAGTTCTTCTGGAGATATTTCTCATATCCCTTAGTGCCTCTAATGTGGTTTTCAAAATGCTCGTTATTGATTTCCGTCTTAATTATACCACTTTTAACAGCTGAATTAAACTTCTCACGCATTTCTTTTTGTTCTGCTCTGTGTTTTTCCAGCTTTTCAAGTTCTTTTCTGACCTTAACCTCTTTCTTAGCTTTGGTATAAGGGTCAGCATAGTATTTTTCTCTAGCATAATCACGGTGTAGAAATGGGTGCTGTTTGAGATAGTCTCGCATGGCTCCCTGTTGGATCCTGACCTTGCTCTTATACTTATCTATCAGCTCGCTGTCTCCTAGTTTTTCTGCAATGTGTAGAAATTCCTTAGACTGTCTGATGGACCTCTCTATAGCTCTCTGTTTGGCCTGTACGTTTGCATTTTCTATAGCCTGCTCAGGTGTCAAGTCTCTTAACTCGTCAGGCAAATCAGGCTTGTAGTTAGCCCCTGGGATGTATGGCGTCATCTCATGAGTACAGTTAATACCCTGACATCCCCAAGCGTAACCGTAGCCGTAGTCTGATAATGCTAAAATACGCTCCCCTTTTTCCGTTCTAGCAGCCCCTATAGTTACTATCTGGTGCTGTAAAGGAGCGCACATCTCTCTTGCTGTGGCTTTTTTGTGATAGTAAAAGGTATCTATCCCCAACTCCTCAGCTGGAGCCATCCTGACCTCACGATAGACACGCCAAGCCGTCGATTTGATGACTGTCAAGTCTCTTAACTCGTCAGGCAAATCAGGCTTGTAGTTAGCCCCTGGGATGTATGGCGTCATCTCATGAGTACAGTTAATACCCTGACATCCCCAAGCGTAACCGTAGCCGTAGTCTGATAATGCTAAAATACGCTCCCCTTTTTCCGTTCTAGCAGCCCCTATAGTTACTATCTGGTGCTGTAAAGGAGCGCACATCTCTCTTGCTGTGGCTTTTTTGTGATAGTAAAAGGTATCTATCCCCAACTCCTCAGCTGGAGCCATCCTGACCTCACGATAGACACGCCAAGCCGTCGATTTGATGACTTGCCTAGCGTAAGTGTCAGCTTTCCAATGTTTTCCTTGGCTATCCGTAAAGCCGTAAAAGCCTTTTTTAGCCCATTTCATGACTGTATCAGAGATAGCCTTGTCTGAGGTAGTGAGGCCTGTGACAACCTTGGCCACGCTCTCCTGGACTATGGACTGATATACCTTTCTCACACTCATTGGCAGTGTGGTATTGATAAGGTTGTCTATAGCTCCCATAGCCTGATTGACATAAGCAGCTAGATTGGTCTGAATGATAGAGTTGCCAGCAAAACCACCTCCACCAGTAGCCTCTAAAAGCTGTTGTTTGGTGTCTTTGTAGATTTTATAGCCCTCATTTTGGATAACGTGCCTAAGTTGCTCCTCAGCAATCCCTGAGCGATCAGAAATGAGCTTGACATTGTCCTCATTGAGTAGGCCCATCTCATTCATTTTCTCCAACTGCCAGATATAAGGGTTATCATCAAGACTAGCAGAGCCACGCTCTTTGATACGGTCTATAACCTGGTCAAAGAGTTCAAGAGTTAGCTGATGATAGATGTCTGCAACCTGACTAGCGTCAAGCATTAACTGCTCATCATTTAGTTTGATTGGTTTCTTCTCTTTCATAAGCTCTTACAAGTCCCTCAGTTATTAGCTTGCTTGGGCTTTTTATTCCAAATAAACGCCTCAGCCTATCAATTACCATAAATTTCAACATCTTCATCACTCCTGCCGTCGTTAGCCTCGCTGATAGCATTGCCACTAATTTCAGCCTTTATTTCCTTAGCTTTCTCAGGGGTCACGTTGAGCACTTTCTCAATAGCCATGACGTCCGTGGCAAAACCAGCATTTACAACCTTAACCCAGTAGTCAAGTTCAGCGTTTCGGTCTGTAAAGACTCCATCATCAAGGTTAATGCTGATTTTATCCATGTCAGGGATGTTTCCCTTGTAGAGTCCGTAGGCTTTGCCTAGCTCTAGCATTGAGATAATGAGCTCTTTCAGTGACTGCTCTACCAAGCTGACAATGCTATTTCTCATCTGATAGGTGTCTGAGTTCTCGCTGACAACCTCAGTAGCCGTTTTCAAGCTCTTACCATCAAAGGTGAACGTGCCAGAAGATACTCCTATCTGCATTTCAAAAATCGCCAGGATCTTATTGATAGCCTTGATATAGTCATCCGAACGGATAGGCGTTGTAAGGTCGGTAATACCTACCCCCTTGTCCATATCTCCTGAGTCAATCTGTTCATAGACATTACGCCCAGCCTCAAACTCACGCTTGACTGTGACATTCTCACCCTCCTGATTGTACTCAACTTTAATCATCTGACTAGGCACGGCTACTCTGCGCTGACCCATCTTAATCTCCCACATAAACTCGTCATAGGTCGTATTAAGAAAGTCCATTGTAGTCTTGGCATTGTCAAAGATAGACAGCCCAAGGGATGAGTTAATGTCTTTATTGTTCATTCCTGGAGTTTTCAAGTAAGTAAAGAGCGGACGGCTCAAGCCATTCAGGTCTACTACTTCCTCGAGATCCTCATAGAGATCTGATAGAGGAACCCTAGAGCCTACTACGTTCTGATTATCAGACTTGTAGAGCTCGTTAGTAACCGTGTACTTGTCATCCTTGCCCCATTCGTGCAGTTCAATCAGTGTGTAAAACTTCTGCTTGTTACCCTCTGACTTGATTGTCTTAGTGATAATAGCAGCACTAGAGACATCCTGTGTGTTGCTTTGCAAAGGCAAAAAGACAGGCGCTTGAATGAAAGAGACTCTTACCTTGTCTCTATCAACGTATGGCCTCATAGCCAATCCACCAAGTGCCAAACCACTCTCCAAGTAACGCTCAAAATTCTTGACAAATCTGTCATCTTGTAGCTGTTTCTGAATGAATTTATTAGCGTCTTTGTCGTCTAACTTGATTTCAGCCTGCTCATTAAACACTAGGCTTGCAATCTTCTTGGCTGCTGTACGTCCAATAGGCAGATGGTTGAAAGCTCGCTTTCGAGGTGTTCCGTTACTGTCAATGTACTCAATCTGTGGATAATGCCCTGCATAATACTTGAGATTTTCCCTGATGCGGTCATACTCTGCGGATGACACTGCTATTTTAGGGTGATCAGTGATATTCGTTAAGTTCTGTGTCGTCATCACATACTTGCTCCTTGTGAAAAAATTCTTGATAGTCTGTACTATTCCCATTGTTAGCTCCTTTAGGCTTTTAGTCTTAGCTCTCTAGCGTTGTCTAGGACAAAATACTTGAACTCGTCCACCGTGTGGTCATCTTCCTTGATGACTTTTGGATCATCAGTATTAAGTGACTTGTCATCATAGCGGTACATCTTATGCTCCTCTATGAATACCTTGTTATTTTCTGTATCAAGGTAGTAGAAACGCCCCTCAGCTAGTAAGCTAATAACCATGTCTATCATGGTCTGGTTTTTCTTCTTAGCTACTGGGTGCCAGCGCTCACCATAGTCTTTGAAATATTGGTTTCTCAAAGCTCCCTCCGCACTATCAATAGTCATTTTTAATTTAGGTACTCTGTAAGTCTTCATGACCTTGTCTATAAAGTCATGTATCATCACAGAGAGCTCACTAGGCGCCTTTTTGATGGTCTTGCCAGCTGGACTATAGTAGAACGTATCAAGTAAGATAACATTGCCCTTGGCAGTGAGGCCATAAGCTCCACAGGCCGTCGCTGATTGTTGGTGTCCTGTGTCTAGGGCAAATGATATACCTATCACTTTATCGTTGTCTGGGAGGCTTTCTAGTGGCTTAAAATAGCTCATGTTATAGACATGATTACCTAAGCCGATAACCTCGCCCAAATACATCCAACGGTAGTAGTCAGGGTCCGTCTCCTTGTAGCGTTCTATCTTGTCTTTCATCTGCTTAGACAAAAAACCTAACTTGTCATCAAGGTAGGTGCTGTGATGTATCATGTAAGTTGGGTCACTAGCTTTCTCAGCAACCCACTCATTTATCCAGTCATAGGGATTTCTTGGAGGGTTGTATGTGAAATAGACTTTGACCTCTTTGCCATTCGGTAGCTCTTGACGGATGAAAGTGTCCTCAACTATATCAATGTCCTCACGGCCTGCAAATTCAGCAAGTTCCTCAAACCAAACAGACATTACATAGCCTTTGGCTATCTTCTGGGATTTGAGTTTCATTGGATCGTCTACACCGTAGAAATAAAAGGCTGTGCCTGTCTTCTTATGTGTAATCTGTAAGGGAGATTTCCCAAACTTGAACTGATTAGCTAGCCCCATCTCATAAATGGCCCATCTTATCTGCTCATACACCGACATTCTCAGGTATTTACCTACTTTTCGCAAGACTACCACATTCCCCATAGGATCATTGATAAAGTCATTTACAAGGTCAATGGATACAACAGAGGACTTGGTAGAGGCACGGCCACCCTTGAGCACTATATGACTCTTGGGTGTATAGAGGACTTCGTCAAATACTGGGTTAATCAGTTTCGCTAGGTTCAGTATTGCCATTATACTCACTCCTATCAAATGTAAATCCAGTAATGACTGTGTCATCTTCATCATTAGAGCCTAGTTGAGCCTTGAGATTATCAATCCTCAAGCGTTGCTCCTCAGTAACAAGAGGGGAGCGTGTGAGCTCGTCATAGGTCTTAATCATGCTCTTAAGCTCTGACTGTGCTCTTGCCATTGCAGCTAAGGCCTTGCCTTGCTTATCCCATGCCGTGTGAACCTCATAATTTTCACTGCCTTTAGCTGTGCTGGCAATCAGCATGGTAGTAGTATCATCAACGTCCTGAACGTAAAGAATACGCTGAGCATGCAAAAGATTAGCATAGGTCAGCGTGATATTTTCCCAAAGGATGTCTATAGGCTGTTTTTTTGAAAGCTCTTGCGCTATCTCATATACCTCTTGAGGTAGATACTTAGCAAACAGTCCATGTTTGAGGGCGTTTTGATTGCCTATACTTCCGCCTTTGCTGTTCTTGTTGCCTTTCGGCGCTCCCCGTGTTCGTTTGGTAGTACTACTTTTGTTTTTTGTAGTACTACATTCGCTCCATTTGTCTCTTAACTTCCAAACTGAGATAGTTTTTTCAGGCACGCCCAACATTTCACCAAGCTTGCGGTTAGTGATGTTTCCGTTATTCTGCTTATAAATCTCAAAAGCTTTATCTCGGTTTGGGTCTCGTGCTCTGCCCAACCTATTACCTCCTATTTGTCCGTTTTGTAAATCAAAAAAGCCACTCAAAGAGTGACTCAGTGCAAGCAGACTACAGACTTGCGTGTTAATTAGTAATCAATTTGAAAGTTTTCCTTTTTTATTTTTTGTAGTCTTTTTTGCGATATTAAAACATCCTACTCTATCGCCACTGGTAACCCAAGCCAGCAGTTTTTCAGAAGCTTTTCTAGGCTATTGCCTAAGGTGCCTTTGCTTTAATTCTTGATACTACCATTCTAACAGATTTTAAGAACCGTGCTGTTCCAAAAAGTCCCATACGTTCCCTATGAGGTCAGATGACTTCCTCCAAAGCTAAGACAGCCTCATTTTTCAACCTGTAATAGGTTGTACGGCTCATCTTCAAATCATAACAAACGCTGTCAGCTGTACCCTTGTTGATGTAAGTCATTCTCAGCACCGTTCTATGTTTCGGATTTTTTAGCTGATTGATAAGTCGGCCAAGCTCAAGTTTTCTGTTGATAACTTCTTTAGTATCCTGCTCAATTGCCTCTTTCATCGTGATCAACTGAGCATACACATCATCAACTTTTCTAGTCTGGCCACCTTGGACTTTAACATCTGACCACTTGGGGCTTGAGAGCAAGCCTGCCTCAAGCTCATTGATTTCGTCAATCCTGCTCTGAATATCCATATCAAGATTTTGCAATTCGTTTAAAAGCTCTTTAGCCCTCACTCTCTGTCTCCTTTTTATGATATAATAATCTTATTGTGATTTTAGCTGAGGCAGAGAGTGCCTTGGCTTTTTTTATTTTAGTAGCTGTTAAGTATCTTGAGGACCTCCTCATAGCTAAGTTTTACTTTGACCTTTTGCTCATCGTATGCTCCTAAAAATCTTGGAATTCTGAAACGAATGATTGTACAGCCGTCAAGATATCTAGTAACCGTGTAGACATGTTTGATCAGTTCTTTTCTAAAAGAAACGTTAGGTAAAACGACTAAATCTGGTAAAGTTACATCAGAAGGCTTTTCTTGCCTTTTCTTTCTTCCTAAATACGGATATTTACAAGGTTTCATTAGGTTTCCTCTCCTTTCTTATTTCTTCGAGTCTTTCTTGTATTGGAGTGATGGTATTCAATTCTTTAAGCCTTGGCCACATTCCGCCTACAAGACTAGAAATGTTTCTGACTTCATTGATTTGTTTAGGTATTTCTTTAAAATCCCACCATTCAGAGCCATCATATTCTCCTCGCTCTAACCACCAACCTTTGCCAACGATGACTAAATCAGTAGGAACGTGAGCGGCACCGTATCCGCTATGATAATTAGCTTGCTTGGCTAGTCTCTCAAAGTTTTCTTTTGTGATTTTAAAATCCTCCCCTTGGATATACCTAACAGCTTCAAAAGTTTTCCCATAGTCAGATAACTTTTGAATGGTCTCATCCCATAAATTAGTCATTTAACTACCCCCTAAAGTTCAATGTCCTCGATTTTTGCCCGTTGCTCTAAAATTTTGAGATATGCGCACATAGTACAGTGTTGGGCCTCAAGTAATTCAATGGGACAAGTCGGTTTAAAGTCTAGTGTACCTGCATAATAATGACTAATCATTGTCCCTAATTTATTAGCACGTTCCTTTAATTGCCTGTATTCATCAATCATTCTATGTTTATAGTCACTCATCTTAATTACCTCTTTTCTTCCACCTCTACCTCTATACGAGGGTTCAAGCTGTAGAACTTTCCTACATCATGCAGAGCTATCTGACCGTCATCCTGGAATACAATCCCTGACATGCTGTCATATAGCGCTTTTTCGTAGTTGTCTATGTCAGGCTTCTTGCCTACAGGGATAATCTCATCCAGGAGGGCCTGCTGGTTCTTCTTGGCCTTAGAAATGTACTGAGGAGGTTTGATATAAAATCTAACCTTTGCCCTCAAAGCTCCCTCAAGAATAGGCTTGCCCATGTACTGATTAGCAATGAGCAGCTGGCAATGATTGCGCCAGGATTTCATATCCTTATCTTCGTAAGTCGTGGTAAAATTTCCACGTCTCGCAAACCTTGGCCGTGATTGTGGCTTAGGCTCAATGTCCAGGGTTAATTTCATCCTAACTAAGCTCCCCTCTCAATCCACAGAGATCAAAAAGATTTTGTTTGTTAGCCTCGATATATTCAAAGAATATTTGTAGCTCAGCTAGTTTTCTTTTTTCTTTCTTCACTCCTAAACTTGTATGGTATTCTACGTCCTCCTCAGGTTTGGCCTTAATGTCTAGCCAGTAGAGAGGCTCAAAAACGTCCCCACTTTCATCCAAAGACGGCTCTGCGTCCTGGTTTCTAAAAACCATCTTCATATCATAGCCAATCATATTCTCAATTTTGATTTCTTTATTTTCAATCTCGATTACGATTGATGTTTTTGGGACATTGATTTTAGTTATCATGTTTTTTCTCCTGTAATTTTTTGTATTTTTTGAGGCACTTCTTGCAGAAATGCTGATCAATTCCTGTGTATTCTATTTCCTCAGCCCAAAGAGGCTCTTGCCAATACCTCTTACAATGAGACCACCCTGTTTCATTGTTAAAAAGGTGAGGTTTTGCATTTCCGTGTATGTAGCCTGTGTTGTTTCGCTCTTCTGAGGATAAAGGTAGTTCCCATCTATATCTAGTCATACTCACTCCATTCTAAAAAGGCAAACCGTCATCTGGGAGGTCAAAGGGGTTAGGGTCCGCAAATGGTGAGCTATTTCCATTTTGGGAACTGTTGCCTTGACCTTGTCCATGCTGACTGTTGCGACTTTCTAGCAGAGCGACGCTCTCAGCGACTACTTCGGTCACATATCGACGCTGACCGTCTTTCTCGTAACTCCTGACTTGTATGCGTCCAATGATCCCAATGAGTGAGCCCTTGCTGCAATACTGAGCAATGATATCAGCTGTACCTCTCCACGCTTGAAAATTGATAAAATCAGCCTCACGGTCTCCATTTTCGTTCTTGAAATTGCGATTGACCGCAAGTGTACCCTGTAAGCTAGATACATTGTTAGGCGTTTTTCGTAGGTCAGGAGGCGCTACAATCCTCCCAACAAGTGTAACGTTGTTAATCATCTAATCCATCCCTTCGTACAAACTTTTTCCAAGTTGTTCCTCAAAATCTTTTTCATCTTCGGGGTCTAATGCTGCCAACTCTGTGACAACTCTTATTTTCGTTTCTCTACACGGCTGATAACCGTATTTGGCATACCTCAACATCCTATTAAATGTGCTTACGGGATATGGCAAAACATTATCAACAACTAAACGTTTTGTGTGCAAATGCTCAAAGAAATCCTCATGAAATATGACTTCAAAAACAGCCATATAATCATCTTCATCCAAATTGTCATAATTTTTGTAATAAGCAAACTTCGTTATTGTGAAATCAAAATTTGAAATAACTTGTTTTGGATTTCCGTATGTGTTTCTGATGAGCTCTAAACGAACTTTATCTTTTATAGAATATATAGACCAGCAATTTTTGTTTTCGTACGAAAATTTCCAGTCTTTTGGTTTCTCTTTTATAAGTTGTTTATAATATCTCTGAGCTTCGATAAAATCCTGGTTGTTTTCAAAGAATATGTCTAGGTCTTTAACTGGTTCGCCATTGAAAATATTCTTAAAGCAACCTCCGGCAATATATCCTTTATGGCCCACTAGAAATTTATCAAGCCACCAAAGTTGTCTATAATTAAGTAAATCACTCTTTCTAAAATTCATATTCCCCTCCTGGATTGTGCCACCAGACCATCAGGTCATCCTGATTGTCTCTGATGTACTGCTCAAATCTTTCAAAGTGGACGATAGCATGTTTTAAGCGTTGCATACCCTCTCCAGCTTTTGAGCAAAAGCCACAAACTTTAAAGACAGGCTCAATCATGTCAATAATTTCTACGACTTGGCCATCGAGGTTCCAGACGCTATCCTCTCCCACCTTAAAATCTAGGATAAACTCATCCCCTAGGTTGTGGATAACTTGCAATCTCTTGCCGTCCGAGTAGATGGCTACGCTGTCAGATATTTCTCTAATTTCCATACTTACCACCCACATTGCTCATTGAGTTCAGCCTGAGTTAATGGTTCAATACGTTGATAACCGCTGACTTGATAGTTTTTCTTAAAATCAAATCCGAGTTGACTTAGACCAGCCTTGAAACGGTCTTTTTCGGCTGTGTCTACAAAATACACCTCTAAAGTCATTTTTTGGGTATATCGTTTTAGGTCGTTTTCAGCCCCTCTAAGAGAGTTCTGCTCATTTTGGGGGATTTGCTCACCGTCCAAGATTTCGCCTGTCTTTGGGTCAAAATTTGGGGTTTTCGTTGATTTTTGAGCCTGTTCTTGCTGTTTGGTTTGTTGAGCCGCTAAAAGCTCCTGATTAGCTCGCTCTGCTCGTTCTTGAGCCTGCCTAAGTTCTTCCTTTTGCTTTTCAAATTCATAGTCAGCTTTGATTTGTTCAAAGACCTCAGCAAGAGTCAAGTCTTTCAGCTGTCTAATGTAAGGTGAGTCTGTCATTCCGTACTCAGCACATAACCCTGAAATAGCTGACTTAGCCTTTTCAAATTCTTGCTGTTTCTGATACTCAAATGTGACCATGTCATCAAGTGACTTCATAGTGGCTTTTTTAAGCGTCACGCCGTCAGCCATGAAATCACCAGCCTTGACATACTCAAGGGCCTTTTCATCAAAGAGACGAGGGTCCAGCATGTACTCAGCTGATTTGTTGGCTATGTAGCCTTTGACTGTATCAATTCGGACAGCCTTTTGATGTTCTTCAAACTCTTTGACATCACTAGCGATTTTGGTGATGATGTCTTTTAGAGGCTGGATGGCATTCTTGACATACTTGTCAAATTCGTCAGCTGGTTCAGATAAGACTTTCTTATTCCTGATCCGTTCATCAGAAACCTGCTTGTCTAATTTTCGTAGATCGGCAAGTGTCTGCTTGTCATCCTTGATGGTTGCAGCTGTAACCGTGTAATTTTGATACTTGGCTACAACCTCATTGATATTCTGTTCAAATTTCTCACGGTCAATGATTTCAACCTGTGCCTGTGTTACTTTTACCTGTAATTCTTGCATGTTGCCCTCCTAATATTCAAGTTCACCGTCTAGCAGCTCGCCCTGGATTGGCTCCTCAGTTTGAGTAGGTTCAGGAACTGTGTGGGCTTGCTCTTTGTTAAATTGCTCAATCTGAGCCATCTTGCGTGCAATTACATCCTCACGGCTCTCTTGAGGTGTGACGTCTTTGATACGGTCAAATGTTTCTCCACCGTCGTCCTCTGTGTACATGTTCCCCAAGTCCTCAGGGAAAGCCTCTCTAAGAGCATTAACTAGGGCTGTTTTTCTAATCATAGTAGCTGGCATGCTGTTCCATGTGCTTTGTTTCTTGTTGTATTCTTCAAGAGATACCTGAATTTCAACAGGTACTTTGAAATTTTTGCGATAGACTCTAGCCCAACCGCCTACCAAAGTATCACCTGGTAGCATAAGAGCCCCTTTGCGTTCGTGCATAACGCCATCTTTATCTACAGCAACCACCCCAGCCTCAAATCCCTCATAGTTTTTACTCTGGGCTGCACGTTTCAAGAAAGCCTCTTTAGAGACAATCAAGCTGAACTCTGTCTCTCCATTGCGGTTTTTATAGGCTACAATGTAGACCTCGTTAGCTAAAGGGTTTAGGTTACGCCCTTTGATAAGTGACAAAGCTTGTCCCACCTGTTTCTCAGTAAGTAAATTCTGAGGATCAAAGTAACGTTTGATGTCTTCAAATGTCCAGTCAAGGGCATTGACAGAAATGTCACGTTTAGCCTGTTGTGTTGATAATTGATTATTAGTCATCTTCTTCTACCTCTGTTATGTTTTAAGTTCCAATTTTCACGCTTCAAGCGGTTGTTTTCTTTCATAAGTGAGACTATTTTGTCCTGTTGTTCGTTGATAATAGCGCCCAACTCATAACAAGTGTTTAACTGCCTCTTTCTCCAGTGGACATTGTCCTCATAGTGTTCTCTATTCATAGACTAACAATCTCCTACATAGATCCATTGACCAGCTCTGAAAATCCAATCAGCTGGGGCACGTTCTTCCCTGGGTTCAGGAGGCTGCAAGTAGTCACGATCATAGTCAAAGGTGCCAAATAGTCCTCTGTCCATTGATTGCCTCCTTAGTTATCCATGTCTTGGTAGACGTCAATTAGGCGTTGTTGCATTGCGACTGTTTCAGCGTACTGTCTGCGACTACGGCCAAGCTCCATATTTTCCTCAGAAAGTTCTTGTAGAAGGGCGTTTTGTTGTTTGATGATAGCTTTAAGCCGTTTGTTTTCAATTTGGAGGGTTCTGACATCAATTAGATTGCTGTTTGATTTTGATTGGCCGTCACCCCAAAGGTCATCTAGTCCAAAAAATTCTTTTAGTTTTGCTAACATTATTCATCCTCCTCATTTTCTGCCATATTTTTCTCAATAGCCTCTTTTGGACTCATGCCATTCAATACATCCTTGATAGTATGTGAGACATCATGGAGGGATTTTAGTGAGAGTTCTAATTCATCAGGTAGTCCTAAGACATTCACAGTTAGCAATCCAAACATAGATAGCTTATGTAGCTCTTCTTGTAGCTGTTCAATGCGTTCAATTTTTTTCTGTTGATTGTTATAAAGCTCTAAATCTCTGCTTACTTCGATTTTTTCGATAGCGTCTGTATAAATGGCTCTAGTTGTATTTTTATCAATTTCTAAAATAATTCCATCAGGATTTCCATTTATATCATAACTACATCCCTCAAATGTCCCTACACTTACAGGTTCACAAACCTCAATGTCACTTTTTTTGAGAGTGATTCTTGTGGGAGTTCCTTGCAAGACTAACATATCACGTTCTTGTTTGTCGTCATCAGTGTCAATATTGATAATGTACGCTTGTTTTACATAATGTTTCATTGTTTTTCTCCTGTGGATAACTCAGTTATCCTTTTCTTTATTTAGATTAGTAGTAGTTTGTTGTAAGTTAGTAGTTATTACTAAGTTAGTGCCGTAAGGCTTAGATTATTATTAAGTTAGTTATTGTTATTTATTAGTTATTATTAGTGTCGGATTTTTCAACTTTTGAACTTTTCAACTTTGTAAAATTCAACTTTTGAACTTTTCAACTTTGTAAAATTCAACTTTTGAACTTTTCAACTTTGTAAAATCAGTAAGTTGTAAATGAACCCTTTTACTATTCTGTGGATAACTCTTTTTCAAGATTGCTTACCCAATACTCCCAATAACTATCTGAAATTGGTACATCTTGAACTAAAGGAAAATTCTGGATACCTTTACCACGACCAAAGCTCTTGCGATAGATACGGATATAGCCAGCCTCTTTCAACTCGTCAAAAGCCGCCCTGTGAGCGTCACGCCCATTCCTGGAGCGTTTTGAAAGCTCATCAATGTAAGGGCGCCATGTATCCTTATTAGACATCAGTACCAATAGCAATCCTTTAGCTTGTAAGCTCAGATTTGAGTTTTGAGCCGAGTGGTTGTTCAGTTGAGTGTAATTCTCGTGCGTATTCCTGATTATATACTGCATACCTCATATTTAAGCCCCTTTCTGTAACTCTCGCTTGTTCATACCTAAAATGATGTCATAGTAGGAATGACCAGCAGGGATGACATATCCTGTTAGATCTTCAACGATTGAGCCGTCTGCCATAATGTTTACAATCCGTGGCTCCCATTTCTTTTTTACTGTTTTCATGATATAATTACCTCGTAAAGTATTTTTCTTAGTCCCTCAATGGAATTGCCGTTCCAGAGGGGCTTTTTTATTATCCTGTTAGATACTCCTGATTAAGGAACTTGTTGATAAAGTACTGTTGGCCCTTACCAGTGACCTTAGTAGTTGTGGTGACTGTAGTATGACCGTCAGGATGATTGATGTTGGTTTTCTTGAGCTCAAACAGTCCAAGCTGCATGCTTTTCTGTGTTGGTTGGTTCCAAGACTCCCCTCGGCGACTAATTAGATAACCATGTGTTCGGAGCCACTGAAAGAGTTTGTTTTGACCAATGTTAATGCCATTCTGTTTCAGAATTTTAGCTAATTCGCCAATCAAACAAGATGACTTACTAGCACTTACTGCATCAGCAAATAGCACCTTAGGACGGTCAGCCTCAATCTTAGCCTCTAGCTTGTGGACTTTCTGATCAGCCATGAGTAAGGCTCTTGCCATAATTTTCTCAGGGCTGTTAAAGTCTTTCTCTACTTGTATAAAGTATTGTCGGACTTGCTTGCCTCGCTCCGTTCGCTGGATCATAGCAATTTCTTTGGCCATGTCTAGCTTGATGATGTGGTCTACTTTATTGTGACCACCTCGCCCTGTTTGCTGCTCATTTTTGAGAAGCAAAAAATCTTGATTTTCTGCAAAGCCATAGTCAATCATTCGATTGAACCAGTCGGCATATTTTGTTTTGACATCTAAAGCCTCATGTAGTTGTCTACCTGACACTACTGGCTCCTGATTGTCATTCAGGGTTACGTTGATGAGTTCATTCATGTCTACTCCTTTCTTTTATATGATTTTAAATCATATACAGTTTAAAATTTTTATGTCTCTTGCTTGTTTATTCCAAGAATGTCATCAGTAGACACATTGAAAAACAAAGCTAGACTAATGAGATACTCACCTGAAATTTTTGTCTGATCTTTTTCCCAGTTACTGATAGAAGTTTGAGTAACACCTAATTTTTTTGCCAATTCACGCTGCGACATCTTATTATGTTTAGCTCTCAATTCTGCAATAGTGACCATATATGACTCGCTCCTTTCTTGATGATGATTATATTTTATATGATTTTAAATCTTATGTCAAGTATTTTATATGATTTATTTTCTCTTTTTTTAAAAAAAACGTAAAAACTATATTTTATTTAAAACTTTTTTCTTATATAGTTGATTTATAATCATAATTTTGATATAATTTACTTATCAAAAAACAAAAAGGAGATTTCCTATGGAGCAACTAGGAGACCGAGTAAGGAAGTTGAGAGAAGGTCGTAATATGACACAGACTGAACTCTCAGAAATACTGGGTATGAAAACCTATACTACTGTTTCAAAGTGGGAGAAAAATGAAAACTTCCCAAAAGGTAAAGACCTAAAAAAATTAGCAGAGATTTTCAATGTTACATCAGACTACCTTTTAGGACTTGCAGATAGTAAACTCGGGAAAATTACAGCACAAAGCGAAAAAAATGAAATTATTTCAATTTATGATCAATTAGAGAATCCAAGACAAGAGAAAGTCCTTAATTATGCTAAGGAGCAACTTGAAGAGCAAGAAAACTCTAATATTATTTCTATTTTCAACAAACCTCAAGATGACGAGGACTATATTACTGATTATGTAGAGGGCTTGGTAGCTGCAGGCCGTGGTATATTCCAAGAGGATAACCTACACATGGAAGTTAAACTCAGAGCTAATGATGTCCCTAACGAGTATGATACAATAGCTAAAGTAGCTGGCGACTCAATGGAGCCTCTGATAGAAGATAACGATCTATTATTTATTAAGATTACTAGCCAGGTAGATGTCAATGACATTGGTATCTTCCAAGTGAACGGGAAAAACTTTGTTAAAAAATTAAAGCGTGATTATGATGGAAGTTGGTACTTACAAAGTCTCAATAATAGCTATGAGGAAATCCATCTAACAGAAAATGACGACATCCGTACAATCGGTGAAGTCGTTGAAATTTATAAAAATTAAAAAAGATGTGCAATGACTGAACCACATTAAAAGCTGGGAGGGAATTTCATGAAAAAATTATTATCTTTAGGTTTTCTAAGCCTTTCTGTAGTTGTTCTTGTTGCATGTTCTCAAGGTAAAAACTTGTCTTCAGAAACCAGCTCGACATCAGAAGTTAAACAGGAAACTGTGGAAAGCTCAAAGTCAACTGAGGCAAGCTCTAAAACTGATGATAAACTACCTAGAGTATCTGCTGATCAGATGGCCAGTTTTATTGATTACTTTAAACAAGATTTAACTGATAAAGGGGTGGATATTTCTACATATACTTTTTACAACAAGGACACTATCCTCTATGTGAAAGTTCCGAATGAATATAAGTATTACCCTAAAACAGACTTGCAAGCCTTTGCTGATGGCCTTAAAACAAAGGAGCATGAAGCTTTTAATGTTTGGGCTGCTACTAATGAGGTTGATTTTAACTCATACCCAATGTTACACATCAAAACAGATGACGGTGACTCACTAGTTTCTCAGAAATTAAATGGAAATATGGAAGTGAAAGTTAAATAAAAAAAGCCCCACGCTCAGAAGTTTGGCGACCAAGAGCGTGAGGCTAGCATTTACAAGAAAAACTTTTCAAAAGATATTACCTTTTGAGATGTTTTCTTGTACCCATTTTATCATTTTTTAGGAAATTTTGAAAGAGGTACTACTATGATAACAACAAATAAAGTAGCTATATATGTCAGGGTTTCGACAACAAACCAGGTTGAGGAAGGTTACTCAATCGAGGAGCAGAAAGACAAACTCTCTAGCTACTGCGATATTAAGGACTGGAGTGTCTACAATGTATATACTGATGGAGGTTTCTCAGGGTCTAACACTGACAGGCCAGCACTCGAGGGACTTATCAAAGACGCTAAAAAAAGAAAATTTGACACAGTTCTAGTCTATAAGCTGGACCGTCTTAGCCGTAGTCAAAAAGACACGCTTTACTTGATTGAAGATATTTTCATAAAGAATAATATAGCCTTTTTGAGCCTACAGGAGAATTTTGACACCTCTACTCCCTTTGGTAAGGCTATGATTGGGCTCTTGAGTGTCTTTGCTCAGCTAGAAAGAGAGCAAATCAAGGAGCGTATGCAACTTGGTAAAATAGGACGGGCCAAGGCTGGAAAATCCATGATGTGGGCTAAAACATCCTATGGATACGACTACCACAGAGAGACTGGAACCATTACTATCAATCCAGCCCAGGCTCTGGCTGTTAAGTTTATCTTTGAAAGTTACATAAGAGGGAGATCCATTACTAAGCTGAGAGATGATCTGAATGAGAAATACCCAAAACATGTGCCTTGGAGTTATCGGGCGGTCAGAGCCATACTAGATAACCCTGTCTACTGCGGTTTCAATCAGTATAAGGGAGAAATTTATCCAGGTAATCATGAGCCGATTATTTCAAAAGAGGAATACGATAAGACTCAATCTGAGCTAAAAATCAGACAAAGGACAGCAGCAGAGAATGTCAATCCTAGACCATTCCAAGCTAAGTACATTCTGTCCGGTATCGCCCAATGTGGATATTGTGGCGCTCCTTTAAAAATCATGCTAGGTGTAAAGAGGAAAGATGGGAGCAGGTTAAAAAAATATGAATGCCATCAAAGGCACCCACGAACGCTGAGAGGCGTTACTACCTATAACGACAATAAAAAGTGTGACTCAGGATTTTACTACAAAGACAAGCTAGAGGCCTATGTGCTAGAAGAAATAAGCAAACTACAAGATAACGCTGATTACCTGGACAAAATATTTTCAGGAGACAATGCTGAGACCATAGACCGTGAGAGCTATAAGAAACAAATAGAGGAGCTATCAAAGAAACTGAGCAGACTTAACGATCTATACATAGATGACCGCATTACCCTTGAAGAATTACAGAGCAAGTCAGCCGAATTTATAAGCATGAGGGGAACTCTTGAAGCTGAACTGGAAAACGATCCAGCGCTCAGGAAAGACAAAAGAAAGGCTGATATGAGGGAGCTGCTAAACGCTGAGAAAGTCTTTTCAATGGACTACGAAGGTCAAAAGGTACTTGTTAGAGGGCTTATAAACAAGGTTCAGGTAACAGCTGAGGACATTGTCATCAAGTGGAAAATATAAATAATTTTAGTAACCTACATTTCCACAAGTGTGAAAGCTTTAACCTTAGCTTTTTTCAAGAATGTCATCATTTTTTTCATTTTAAAAATTTACCTCCATATTTTGATACATGGGCATGAGCATTG
>QFCH01000790.1_pt1 | contig 36185 bp, 17 predicted proteins | sample 5346071 | NCBI WGS metagenome assembly QFCH01 (sample SAMN09062255, study PRJNA434731) | Human gut metagenome, whole genome shotgun sequencing project. | isolation source: stool timepoint B chromium assembly | host: Homo sapiens | collected 2015
CACCACCCCCACACCCCAAAATGCGAAGAGCCGGTTAACGTGCGCATAGAAGGGCGCAGACAACCACCTCAGGGGTTACCGCTCCGCGAACCGGCTCCGAGACGCGCATAAACAGACGGCACGCACACAAAGGACGGCGAGCACGACGACGCGTTCGAATCAGCGGACCGCGACCCCGCAGCGGCGCATGATCGCGTGCATGACCGCGGCAGCACCGTCGTTTTCGACGGCGGCCGTCACGTGATTGGCGTGGGCGCGCACCTCCTCGGAGGCGCCCCCCATGGCGACGCCGAAGGCCGCCCATTCGATCATCGCGATATCGTTCGTGCCATCCCCGACGGCGACGGTCCCAGAGGCGGGAATACCCAGTCGCGCCCGCAGGGACTCCAGGCCGGTCGCCTTGGTCACCCCAAGCGGCTCGATGTCCGCCCAGGATGTCCAGCCGACGAACACCTCGTGGGTGCGCGACACGTCCAGGGAGGCCAGGATCCGATCGAACTCCTCACGGTCCGTGTCGGCGGCGCGCACGACGATCTTCGGCGTGGGCGTGGAGGCAAGCTCCTCCATCGATACGATGCGGTGATCGCTCCCCTCGATCTCGTTGTTCGGGAAGGGCGCGGAGAGCAGGATGTCGGGGTGCGGCATCGACGCGAACACCGAGCCGGGCACGGCCGAGGCAATCTCCTCCAGGATCGGGCCGGGCACGAAGGTGCGCTCCTCGACGATCTCGCACTGCCCACCGCTCACGCGCACGAGGGTCGCGCCGTTGTTGCACAGCGCCCACCCGTCCGTGAACTCCAGGGCGTCGAGAACGGGAATCACGCCCTCGAGCGCGCGCCCCGAGGCGATAAGCACCTGGGCGCCCGCGGCGGCGAGGCCGTGGATCCCCTCGAGGACGCGCGGAGTCGCCCCCGCGGGGGTGAGGATCGTGCCGTCGATGTCGAGCGCGACCAAGACCTGGCCCGCCGACGTCGGAAAGTCGGCGGGCAGGGCGGCCGAGGCCTCGTCGAGGAGAACCTCGAAGGGGCGAGCGACTTCCCCGGTGGAGGGGACCGTCAGGAAGCGCTCTTGGCTCATCGAGCGACCGGGCTCAGAACCTCGAGGCCGCCCAGGTAGGGGCGCAGGGCCTCGGGCACGTAGATCGAGCCATCCGCCTGCTGGTGATTCTCCAGGAAGGCAACGATCCAGCGGGTCGTGGCCAGCGTGCCGTTGAGGGTGGCGACCGCGGTCATGCCGTCCTCGCGGCGCTCGCGAATGCCGAGGCGGCGCGCCTGGAACGTCGTGCAGTTCGAGGTCGAGGTGACCTCCATGTAGCGCTCCTGGGTGGGCAGCCACGCCTCGCAGTCGAACTTGCGGGCGGCGGAGGTGCCCAGGTCGCCGGCGGCCGTGTCGATGACGCGGTAGGGCAGCTCGACCTTGGCGAGCATCTCCTCTTCCCACGCGAGGAAGCGCTGGTGCTCCTCGGCGGCGTCCTCGGGGCGGCAGTAGCTGAACATCTCAGCCTTGTTGAACTGGTGGACGCGGATGATGCCGCGCGTGTCCTTGCCCGCAGAGCCGGCCTCGCGGCGGTAGCAGGTGGACCAGCCCATGTAGCGCTTGGGGCCGCCCGACAGGTCAAGGATCTCGTCGGCGTGGTAGCCGGCGAGGGCCACCTCGGACGTGCCCGTCAGGTACAGGTCGTCGGCGGGCAGGTAGTAGATCTCGTCGGAGTGCTCGTTGAGGAAGCCGGTGCCGCCCATGACCTGAGGGGTCACGAGGGTCGGGGTCATCATCGGCACGAAACCGTTGGTCAGCGCCTGGTCCATGGCCATCGTCATGAGGGCCAGCTCGAGGCGGGCGCCGATGCCCTTGAGGTAGTAGAAGCGGGCGCCGGAGACCTTCGCGCCGCGCTTGGTGTCGATCGCGTCCAGGCCCTCGCCGAGCGCGAGGTGATCCTGGGGCTCGAAGCCCTCGGCTGCGAAGTCGCGTGGGGCGGGGCCCTCGTGGCGCAGAACCACGAAGTCGTCCTCGCCGCCGACGGGCACGCCGTCGACGACCAGGTTGGGCAGGAGACGCGCGAGGCGGTCAGCCTCGGCGTCGGCGGCGTTCGCGGCGGCCTCGGCGGCCTTCACCTGCTCGGCGAGCTCCTTGGCCTGAGCCAGGATCGCCGGACGCTCCTCCTTGGAGGCGCGACCCACGGACTTGGAGACCTCCTTTTGGGTGGCGCGCAGCGTCTCGAAGGCCTGGAGGGCCTCGCGGCGGGCGGCGTCGGCCGCGATGATCTCATCGACGAGGCCGGGGTTGGCTCCGCGGGCACGCTGGGAGGCGCGGGCGGGTTCGGGGTTGTCACGCAGGGCACGCACATCAATCATGCCTCCCATCCTATGCCAGGTAGCCCCGCCGTGTCCCTTGCCGTGCGCGATACCAAATCCGCACCGCAGGTCAGGGTTATGCACCAACCAGCCGATCAATTGGATTAAAAACCTGAAAGTTATCCACCTTTGGTGCATAACCGTGTGGATAAGTTGAGCCCTCGCGCACGCCAGCAGGTCACAGCCAATATGAACAGCAACGAAAAGACCATCCACAACCTGTCCACAACCACGCAATCCACAAGGGCACTAAGATGTGCACATGGACGGAATATACTGGGCACTCGCAGCCTCCGCCGTAGCCGGAACGATCGGAGTCGCGCGTCTAGCAACCTGCTTCACCCGCCGGCACCGTCGCCGCAAGGCCCTTGACATCCCCGCATCGGTGGACGACCCGACGCGCGGACGGCCACGTCCCTGGATCATCATGAACCCCTCCAAGCACGAGGACCCCCAGGCCTTCAAGGACCGCATCAACCGTAAGGCCAAGGAACTGGGCATCGATCACGTGCACTGGCGCGAAACCACGCGCGAGGACCCCGGCACCGGGCAGGCCGTGCGCGCCCTCGAGGAGGGAGCCTCCGTCGTCATCGCCGCGGGCGGAGACGGGACTGTGCGCGCCGTCGCCGCCGGCATGGCAGGATCCGGCGTCCGCATGGGCATCATCCCCGTGGGCACCGGCAACGTCCTAGCCGGAAACCTCTCCGTCCCCGACGACCCCGAAGAGGCCCTCGCCGTCGCGCTCGACCGCAACCACCGCGCCGTCGACCTGGCATGGGTGCGCGTCGAAGACGTCACCCAGGAGTCCACTCAGCCCGCCGAGGGCGGACTGCGCCTCGCGGCACGCACCGCGCTACACCCCGACGCCAGCGCTGCGGACCAGGGCGCCCCGGCCTCGTCGATTGAGCCGCGCCCGGACGAGTACGCGTGCCTCGTCGTCGCGGGCATGGGCTACGACGGCGCAACGATGGCGGACACGAACCCCGAGCTGAAGAAGCGCATCGGATGGATCGCCTACGTGTGGGCCGGCCTGGGCGCGATGGGCGTGCCGCGCATGAAGGCGCGCCTGACCCTGCGTTCCCCCGCCGCACGCGTGGCAGATCCCCTGGGCGTCGGCGACCAGATCGCGGGGGACAGGATCGACGAGGCCGAGGCGACCTCCTCGCGCACGGAACCCCTGCGCTCGCCCGCCGATGAGATCACCCGCGTCGAGGCGCGTTCCGTCATGTTCGCGAACGCGGGCGAGCTGAAGATGCTGGTCCTCGCGCCCGACGCGGAGCTGTCGGACGGCCTCATCGACGTCATCGCGGTCGACGCGCACGCCGGCTTGCTCGGCTGGGCGGACGTGACCTGGAAGATGCTCGGCCAGCTCATCGGCCTGCGTCCCATCAACCTGCCGGTCTCGACCGGCACAGTCGCGTTCCGCCAGGCGAAGGGCGCGTCCGTCACGGCCGAAGAAGCCCAGGTGTGCCAGGTGGACGGCGACGCGATCGGCCTCGCCCACACCATGCACATTCGCATGCAGGTCGGCGCCCTCGACATCGCCGTTCCCATCGAGCGCACGTGGATGGAGCTGCTGCCCAGCTAATTCGGCCCCGTCATAGAGCGCGCCCCGACCTCGTCTGACACGAGGCCGGGGCGCAGCACGTTGTCAGTGTGGACGCGAAGGTGTCAGACCAGCGGCCAGCACGGGGCGGCCCCGCCCGCCTCACCCGTGCCATCCCCGCCGTGGAGCAGGTCCGAGACCCACGCGCGACCCGCGCGGAAGGCGTCGTCCGTGGTGCCCGGTTCGACGCGCGCGCGAACGCCGTCAACGCGCGGGTAGGAGCCCATGAAGCGGACCTCCGGCGAGTAGCGATGCAGGCCCACGAGGGCCGCCTGGACGCGCTCCTCGCGGATGTGGCCGACGATGTCGATGCTGAACGTGTAGTTGCCGAGGCCGTCACCGCTGGGGCGCGACTCGATGCGCGACAGGTCGACGCCGCGCGCCGAGAACTGCTCGAGGAGGGTCAGCAGGGCGCCCGACTCGTTGACGGGCAGGGCCACCTGGATGGTCGTCTTATCCGCGCCGGTCGGCGGGGGCACCACGCCGGGGCGGGCCACCAGGACGAAGCGGGTGATCGCGCCCGGGTTGTCGGCGACGTCGGTGAACAGGGCCTCCAGGCCGTAGGTGTTGACCGAGACTGCGTTGCACAGGGCAGCGTCGAAAGACGCATCGCCATCCGAGAGGAGCTCGGCGGCGGCAGCCGTCGACGTGGCGGGCACGTGGATCGCACCGGGGAAGGTCTCCTCGACCCAGCCGCGGCACTGCGCCCACGCATGCGGGTGGGTGCCAATACGGCGAATATCCTCGGGGCGTGTGCCCGGCAGGACGGCCAGCTGGAAGACAACATGGACGTGCATCTCGGCGACGATGACGAGGGGCTCGCCGTGCGAGAGCGAATCCAACGTCGCATTCACGCCGCCCTCGATGGAGTTTTCAATCGGGACGACGGCGCGGTCGGCCTCGCCACGGCGTACGGCCGCGAGCGCTTGCGGGGCACTCGTCATCGGCATGAGGATCGCGCCGGCGGGAGCGACCTGGTGGACGGCCTGCTCGGTGAACGTGCCGAAGGGTCCGAGGAAGGCGATACGAAGCTTGTCGCCCAGGGGCGCGGGGCCGGGAATGTTCGTCGTCATGAAGTCAAGGGTATCGACCCGCGCCGAGCACGGTCGTCACTGTCCGCACGTCACGGGCGCTTTGTGGCCTACTCGTCGCCTGATTGAGGGCCCTCCGGCTCCTCGGCTCCCGGCTGGACGGACCTGATACCGTCGGCGAAGGCCTGCGCTCCTCCGCCGGGGGTGACCCAGCCACACGCGGTGATTTTCCACAGCTTGGCGGTGCCGCCCTCATCGACCAGCTCGAAGCCCCTCGACGTGTCGACGCCGTAGAGGCCGGGGTGGCGGTTGGAGCGCTGAATGTTGTAGTAGCTGCCGTCTTCTTCCTCGTAGAAGTGGGTGATGCCAAGGTTGCGCACGACCTCGCACACCTCGGGATCGTCGGCGATGTCGCGGAAGCGCTGGGTGAGGACCTTTTGCGAGGCCCCGTCGGCGTTCACCGTGCTGAGCTGGGGGAAGACGGCCTTGCGGCCCGCCAGGGTCTCGACGTAGGCGGCGCCCGCGATAGGGTCGCCCAGGATGAGGGCGTCGGGGTCGGTCGTGGAGGCCATGCGGCGCAGCATCGCGAGCTCGTCCTCGCTGGCCATGCCGGACTTGCCCAGGCGCGTGGGATCGTACACGGAGGCGACGGCGGAGTTTCTCGCGTCGATCGCGCCGAAGCTGGACATGAGCACGACGATCGCGCCCACGCCCACCTGGAGGGGCCAGCGCGGCGCCTCGACATTGTCGTCAAGCCCGCGCTCGACCAGGATCCGTCGCAGGGAGGAGGTCCATGCCGCGTGGAAGAGGTGGACGATGGCGGCGGCGCCGACGGCCATGAGGACGGTCAGAGCGATGTCTTCGACGCCCATGATCCGTCGCCCGTCCTTGTACCAGGGGGCCAGCAGGTAGGTGCGCAGCGCGGAATCTGGCGCGTAGGCGAGGGCGGTCAGGAAGGCCAGAATCAGGTAGGAGACGAGCGGCCAGGCCGGCATGGGCGCGGCCTCGTCGTTGTCAACCAGCGCGGCGGCCTCATCCTCGTCGCCGTCAAGGTCACACCTCGCGTCCGCCGCGTCGCGCACGCCGGGGCGCCGCATGAGCGTGTGGAGGCGGGCAGTCACAATGATGCCGGCGATCAGGAGGAGCACCTGGATGAGCGTCCACCACGCCATGGCCGTGGTCTGCGCGAAGGGCGGGTAGGGCAAGAGCGCGTGGGAGAAGGCCTCCGACCAGCTGCTGCCTCTCCTCGGGTAGCGGCCCATCGCCTGGATCTTCGGGGAGGACAGGGCGATCAGGGGCAGGACCACGACCGCCAGGCCCGCGCCGATCCACGGCAGGGCGGCGAGCTGGCCTCGTCCCTCGCGCGCGAGCGAGGTGCGGGCGAAGAACCCGATCGCCATCAGGAGGGGCGCGGCCAGGAAAGCGAGGAGGGAGAATGCGGCGCTAGGGTGCGCGCCGACGAGGCCCAGGCAGCCCAGGAGGAGGAAGAGCCCTTGGGGGATGCGACGGGCAAAAGATCGGGCGCCGCACCCGTCGCTCAGATCCGCGGCCAAGCGTCGACCCACGACGATCGCGACCGCGGCCACGCCGGGGACCAAGACCGTGCCCGTCGAGTTGGGCCACTGGTTGTACATGGTCAGCGCGTCAGCCGGCATATTCGGCAACATGCCACCGATAATCGGGGCCGCCAGGAGGGCCGTGCGCGATCCCGTCAGCACCGAGACCAGGGCGGCCAGGCCCGTCACCCACACGGCCATGAGGACCAGGGAGGACACGTTGGCGGTCTGGACGACCGAGTCGAAGCGGGCGAAGAGAGCAACGAAAGCGTGCCAGCCCGTCGGGTAGTAGACGCGGCGCCCGCCGTAAAGCTCGTGGAGGCCACCAAAGGGGCTGGCATCCTTGCCGTACAGGATCGCGTGGACGCCATTTTGGTGGAACGTCGGATCCCACTGCTGAACGGGATTCGCGGGGTCAGCCACGGACATCAGCGGCCAGGCGGCCAGGAGGAACCCGACGACAATCGTCCCCCACGTCGCCGTCCGGATCGCGGCCTGACGCCCGCCGATCGGCACGCGCACGCCAATGGCCTCGCGGAAGGGAACGCCGTTGAGCGCAAAGCCCCCGTTGACGCGGCGAAAGTAGCTCAGGGCCCACGCGGCCGCGCCGCCGACGGCGTTCATGCCCAAGACGGGCATGACCGTGGAGGGCTCCCACGGGATGTCAAGCGCCGGATAGAGGACCGACAGCGCCGTGATCAGGCCGAAGGTGAATGCCGGAGCCGCGCCGATGGCAACCAACGACGAGCGCACGCCCGCGCGCAGCCACATGAACCCCGGCAGCACCAGGGCCACCAGCATGGCCAGCAGGGTCGGGAGCAGCATCCACCAGGCCAGCATGGATTACTCCTTGTCGGAAGCGGCGCGGTGCTTGCCGATCATCTCGATGATGACGGGCAGGACCGACGCGAGGATGATGACCGCCAGGATGACCGTCAGGTTGTCGTGCACGAAGGGCACGTTGCCCAGGAGCGCACCGACCAGGATGAAGCCAGCGCCCCAGATGCTTGCGCCCAGCGTGTTGAACAGCAGGAACTTGGGGTAGGGGTAGCGGGCCATGCCGGCGGCGATCGGGATGAAGGTGCGCACGAAGGGGATGAAGCGCCCGATGACGAGGGAGCGACCGCCGTAGTTCGTGAAGTAGTGCTCAGCCTTCTCCAGGTGCTCGGTCTTGAGGAAGCGCGCGTCCGGCTTGAAGAAGCGGCGCCCCCACTTGGCACCCAGGAAGTAGCCGATCTGAGCACCCACGAAGGCGGCAATCACGACCAGGAGGATCAGGGTCGGCAGGTGAATACCGAGCTTGTCGTGCAGCAGGCCGGCGGTGAAGAGCAGCGACTCGCCCGGAAGGACCGGGAACAGGACACCCGACTCGATAAGAACAATGAGCATCGTGCCCCACAGGACCCACGGACCCATCGCGTCAAGAAGGGTCTCAGGATTCTTAAACCACTCGATAACTGTGTGAAGCATCGACGGATCCGATGCTGACGCGAGTGTCAACCAGGTCACGATAAGGCCCTTTTCTGCCGGGAATGTGTCCCCCTAACCCTACCTTTCTTGACCGCGAATATAGGATGGTCAACATGAGGAAGCGCAAGGAGTCACACGACGGCCCCCCGGCCGCCGGTACGAACATCCTGTTCGTCCCCTCGTCCGCCGAGGATCCGACCTCACTAGGGGTCGATGATCTGATGGGCATGATTAACGAGGCCGGGGCATCGTCAGCCCCTGCCCAGCCGCAGGAGATTCCCCCGTCTGAAGCCAAAACCGAGATCATTGACGCCGTCGTCGTACCCTCCGTTTCCACGCGCAGATCCGCCACTCCCCCCAGCTTCGCTCCCACCGCCGTGATTGTGCCAGAGTCGGCCATGGCCTCCCCCATCGTCGTCAAGAACACGCTGGAGACGCCCGCACCCCCTCCCGAGGCCTCGTCGATCGTGAACGCGCCCGCACCTCCCCCGGCACCCGAACCCGAGGACAACGCTCCCCCGGCCCCCGACGCCACAGACGCCATGGTTCCTGAGCCCCCGCTTCCCCCCGACACGTCCGAGGCCAGCTCCGCCCCGACCGACAACGATGCGCAGGCTTCCTCCGACGCACCCGACCCCGCCGACTCACCCGCTCCGGACGACAGCGCTGACGCCGAGGCCCCCGCCTTCACCTCCACCGACGACGCGGAACCCGAGACCGCCCCCGCACCCGAGCCGACCGACTCCACCGACGCGGCCGAGACGACCGGCGCGCAGGCAACCCCGACCTCGGACGTGGTGGCACGAGCCAAGAGCGGCGAGGTCGCCTTGCCCGTCCCCGCGCGCAGGCTGCGCCTGCCCCGCCCCGCCTACATTGCCGACCGCATCTTCACGATGCGGCGCAGGCGCGAGGACGTCGTCGACGTCGTCATCTCGATCCTTGCGATCCTCGTCATCTGGACCATCGGCATCGTCGCCAGCGCCACCACGCGCGGCGTCACCATGGACGTCCTGCAATTCCAACTCATCCGCCAGATTCTGATCCTGCCCGTCAACCTGGTCGAGGGCCTCATCATCCTGATCGCACCGATCCTGGTGATCATCTCCCTCGCGCTGCGCAGACGCCTGAACACCATCATCCAGGTCATCGTCACGAGCATCGTCGCAGCCCTCGGCGGTTGGGTCATCGCTACCATCACCGGACTGCTGCCCGCCTACCTCACGATCCCCCTGAGCGTCGACCGGCTCATCGCCACGCAGGGCTACAAGAGTGGCTTCGTGATCGCCATCAACCTGGTGATCGTCACACTGTGCGCCATGTTCACCTCCGCCGGCGAAGCCCAGTCCATGCGAGCCATTCGCTGGGGCTGGACGGGCGTGTGGATCATTCTCATTCTGGGCGTCCTGCGCTCCTCCATGACCCTGCCCGTCGCCTTCATCTCCGTGTTCCTCGGCCGCGCGTTCGGGTCCGGGTCACGCTGGATCATGGGCTACGACGACCAGAGAGCCAAGGGAACCGCCCTCGTCGAGGCACTCCTCGGCATCGGCATCACGCCCTCGAGGATCGTGCGCACCGACCTGGACACCAGCACCGAACCGCTGTCGACCTGGGCCGTCGCCGAGAACGCGCGCGGACGCCTCGCCCAGGTGCCCGCCGACCTGGGCGACATGGGCATCACCGTCACGCGCCGCCCCGACCCCGACCACAACCGCCACTACCAGGTGTGGAGTGACACCGGGTTGGCCTACGAGCTCATCGTCATGGACCCCGGCCAGGAGCTGACCGGCACCCTCCTCGAAATGTGGAACAACCTGCGCCTGCGCGGCATCAGCCGCTGGGTCTCCCCCTCCCTCAAGGCACAGGCCGAGCGCTCCTCGTTCACGACCCTGCAGGCCCTGCGCGCCGGCGTCTTCACGCAGGAACCCATCGCGATCGCCTCGGCGAACGACTCGATCATCATGGTGCTCTCCGCGCTCCCGCCGACCACTCCCCTGACGGAACTGGGTGAGCAGGTCACGGACGAGGTCTTGGATCGTGCGTGGGAACAGCTGCGGTACGCGCACACGCGGGGTATTTCGCACCGCGCCCTCACGCCTGAGGCCGTCGTCGTTGACGCCTCCTCCGACGTGTGGCTGCTGGACTGGGATTCCGGCGAGGTCGCGACAAGCGAGCTCAACCAGTCCATCGACATCGCTCAGATGCTGGTCCTCACCGCCCTGGCCGTCGGCCCTAAGCGCGCGCTTGAGGCGGGTCGCCGCTGCGTTGGCGACGAGACCCTCATCGCGTGCGCGCCCGTCATCCAGAAGCCGGTCCTGCCCGCATCCGTCAACCAGCTGCTGCGCCGCTCCGACCTGCTCAGTGACCTGCGCGCCGCCCTCGTGGGCAATTCCGAGGCAGAGACCGCCCCCACGGCCGACCTGCAACGCTTCCGTCCGCGCACGATCTTCACAATCGCGATCGCGTTCATCGCGGTCTTCATCGTCGTGTCCTCGCTCAACTTCAGCGACCTCGTCACGACGCTCAAGAGCGCGAACCCGTGGTGGATGGCCGCGTCCGCCGTCCTGGCCTGCCTCATCTGGGTGGGGTCGGCCGTGCCGCTCATGGCCCTGTCCCCCGAGAAGCTGCACTTCCGTGACACGCTCATCGCGCAGGTGGCCGCCTCGATCATCACGGTCGTCGCACCCGCCGGTGTGGGTCCAGCCGCCCTGAACCTGCGCTACCTGCGTAAGCGCCGTGTTCCCACCGCTGCCGCCGTCACCACGGTGACGCTCATGCAGATCTCGCAGGCGCTCATCACGATTATCCTGCTGCTGCTCGTCATGGTCAGCGCAGGCTCCTCCCTGTCCGTCTCTCTCCCCTACGGCACGATCCTCGCGGTCGTCGCGGTCGTCATGCTCGCGGTCGGCGTCATCGTGGCCGTCCCGAAGGTACGCCGCTGGATCTGGGCGAAGATCCAGCCGACGTGGCAGCAGGTCTACCCCCGCCTCCTGTGGATCATCGGCCAGCCTCGCCGCCTCGCCGCGGTCGTTGCTGGGAACCTGCTCATGAACATCGGCTACGTGGGCGCGTTCTGGACCGCCATGGTCGCCATGGGTGGCTCGCTGAACTTCTCGACGGTCGCGATCACCTACCTGACGGCCAACGCGGCGGGTTCCTTCATCCCCTCCCCGGGTGGTATCGGTACCGTCGAAACGGCCCTGACCTCGGGCCTGACGGTCGCGGGCGTTTCCTCCTCGGTCGCCATCGCCACGGCCCTGCTCTACCGTCTCGTCACCTTCTACGGGCGCATCCCATTTGGCTGGCTGGCCATGAAGTACATGGAGAAGAAGGACCTGATCTAAGCGCTAGCTTTCCGGGCCTCGACCCTGAGGCTGGGGATGTGCGCCGGATTCGCACCTCTTTGCACATGCCGTGGTGACATCCGACCTGCGTCACGGCTCATACGCACACGTTGCGGGGCTCACGCAAGATCTGAACACAGATGAGGGTGGACTCGCTTAGACTGTCATCATGATCGACACCCAGATGCCCAGCACCCTCTGTGCAACCAGCCAGGATGGCATAAGCACGCGGCTTCGCGGGATCATGGGCGACTACTCGGATATCTCGCCGATCACACAACCACGCGGAACATTCGTCTCGATGTATGCCGGTGCCGGCGGTCTCGATATCGGTTTTATGCTGGCCGGTTTCGTCCCCCTCTGGGTGAGCGAGCTTGATCCGCTCGCTATGCGCACCCATGAACTCGCATACGAACAGCTCTCAGCAACACATCCTCACCTGGCCACTGCTAATCATTCCATTCACATTGGGGATGTCCGCGCCATTGCAGAGGAAGAGCTGCCTACGCGACACATGGCTGACCTTGTCATCGGCGGACCACCCTGCCAAGGATTCAGCGTAGCCGGAAAGATGGACCCGAACGACGAACGCTCCAAGCACGTCTTTCATTTTCTCGACATGGTGGAGCGTGTCCATCCACGCGCGTTTGTGATGGAGAACGTCAAGGCCCTCTACCAGAATGCGCGATGGGCAGAAGTTCGCACAGCGCTCATTGATCGCGCGCAGGGTCTTGGGTACTCAACTCTCTTAACGTTGGTCAATGCCGCTGACTTCGGCGTACCTCAGGCGAGAGAGCGCATGTTCCTTCTCGGGATTCGTCACGACTGTGGAACGCCGGCCCCCTTAATCCCGACGACTCCTTCGCATCATTTTTCTGTGAGGGATGCACTGAGTCAGCTACCGAAGTACGGCACGCCAGGAAACGACTCGCTGTGCTCCGCCCAAATTACGACGGCAAAGTCCCCGGTCCTACGCCGCTCACCTTTCGCCGGCATGCTCTTCAACGGTGCAGGCAGGCCGCTCAATCTTGAAGTACCATCAATGACGCTTCCGGCATCAATGGGAGGAAACAAGACTCCGATCATCGATCAACGATCACTCGAGGAGCCGCATGTCACACCCTGGGTTCAAGGCTATCACAAGGAATTGTGGACGCGTGGTTCTACTGCTGTCACATCGGAAATTCCTCCGTTCCTACGACGTTTGACTGTGGAAGAGGCAGCAGCAATCCAAACATTTCCTCGTGGAATGACTTGGTGCGGGCCGAGGAGTGCGCAATTCCGCCAAATCGGCAATGCTGTGCCCCCACGCCTCGCTCTTGCTGCAGCGAAAGCGATTGACGCCGCGCTCAACCGATAGCGGGCAGGGCACTCACTACTCACGTTCCCACAAGGGCACGAGTAGCGATGATCCTCAATCGCTCAGTGACTGTTGACAATAGCGATTCAGCACATCGAGCCAACAGCGACGCATTGAGGGAGTGGAGAGCCGATCAAGTTCAGCGCCCAACTCGTTCAGATATTCTCCGCCAAGCGGCTTTCCATATCCCGGAAAGCTCAGCCAATGCTCAATAGCCTCAACCGTTACAAGGTCGATATGAAAGTCAAGGTTCTGACGCGCATGATCGACAACCTTCGATACTCCATCCAGTTCAGCGGTCAAAATACCTCTCGAGACGACGACCGCATGACGCAATCCCCTCTGCCGCATCGCCTCGATCACTTCATTACGCAACTTATTCTCCGTGAGATAACTATCCGTTACCTCAACACCATGTCGATTTGTTTCATCATTTTCGGATTGAACTTCGATATCGATTCGATCCGGCGAGTTAATGTCTCCTCGATTGACAATCATAGGGTGTTCTAAACAATGTGACACCACTCGAACTGCTGCAGTGACAGCAGCTTCAAGCCCATCGGGTGGATTATCGCATTTCTCCAGAAACTCTTTCGTAATCTTCATCGCATTCGCTGGCGATACTCCAAATTTTGGATATTCGATACGCTGCTCCACTGCCTGCTGAACCACGCGCATCGCAATATAGTCGACGACTACATGTGCTTCACAGCGCCGATCATATGCCTCAAATACCGCCACGAACGTCAGAAAAGCGCGAGCCCATTCTCTCGCTGATCCTTTCCTGCGCATCAGCCATGTTTCATCGATGCGCGCCTCACGCCACGGATTCGACACACCCGGATCTTGCGAAACTTTCCATGTCAATTCCTTATCCCGGAAAAAACGATTGAGCGCGCGGGCGACGTCAGCCCCTTGTCCGCGCCGGTCTACTCCATCCACTCCTGACTGTGACTGCAACGACGCAGGATCACGTTCAGGCTCTAGCTCCACACCGGCAGCGAGAGCAAAAAGCATCTGCTGTGCTGGAAGCGATTTACTCGCATAGACAATCTCCACTGCCTGCTGGAGTTCATCATCGATCTCCGGAAAACTATCATCACCAGCGAGATGACGCTGCCAGGCACCCTCGAGTGCTTCCAAAACTCGTTCATGAATATCCATATAAATATCCTATTCGTCTCACGCGCACGAAGCAATTAAGCTCATCTCCACGCCTCGGCACCCTGAACCCGGCGTTGAAAATCCGGGACTGGATACCACTCGAAACTCCGGCCACGCTTGACACGCATCAGATATCCCCCATCCTCAAGGCCGCGCAGATCGGCATGCGCCGTCTGCGGCGTGACCCTGAACTTATCCGCATACGCCGCCGCGGTTACGATGATCGAGGGATCACGCAGCGCCTCCTCGATCACTCCAATTTGGCGATTGTTAAGATCGGTAGACCTGAGAAGCTGCTTCACCTGGTCCATCTCCCGGGATTTCCTTGCCAGGTAGTCGTACAGTTCACGGATTCCACGAAGAATGATCTGCGCATGCCAGATCAGGAAGTAGGTGAGGTCACCCTCGTCCTGCTCCACCTCAAGGAACGAGCGCGCATACTGCGCGGGCGCTTTGCGCAGGAGCCTCGAGACTGGCACGAAGTCCATCAGGAAGAATCCCTCGCGAAGCATGACCCACTGAGCAATGACGCGAGCCGTGCGCCCGTTTCCATCGACGAAGTAATGGTCGTAGCCCATCATGAAATGAACAACGAGCGCCCTCACGAGGGGCGGAACATATTGCGTCGCATACTCGCCCACGCCATTGGCGAAGTCGCACAGGCGCTTGAGGCGTTCGGGCAGCTCCTCGGCTGGCGGCGGAACATGCAGCAGCTGATCCTGGCCTTCACTCCCATAGATACGAATTCGCTCTTCGCCCTGGCGCTGCAGGCGCCCTGCATCCTCCGCTTCGTCGAGCGTCCCATCCGTCACAATGCGGTGAACCTCGCAGATGAATTGAGGAGTGAGCTCCTCACCCACGTTCCGATTCCCAGCGTCGCGTGCACACAACGAGGGCCGAGGCCGTGGCACGCACGCCACAAGCCGCACCACTGCGGGCACCCACACAACAAACGAGGCCGCGACCGGAACACCCGGCCACGGCCTCGTCAATGGCGCTCACACTAGGACGGGCCTACCACAGGCGATTCGAGCGCACGTAGTAGGCCGACTGGACGCCACTGACGCCCCTGATCACGTCGATAGACCCGGCGGGCACGCTCAGCCCGAAACCCTGCACGACGTACCCGTACTCGTACTCGACCTTGACGGGCTCGCCGGGGAAGAACTCGGCCACGGCTTCCCTAATCGACGCAAGAACGGTCGCACGGTCGGCGCCCTCCTCAAGGCGCACGACAACCTCGACGCTCTCAGAGGGTCGGTACCAACTTCCAACCATGGCCGCCTGGACGCCCGCCGCCTGCGTCGCTCCCACCTGAGCCGCGGGCGAGGCCACGGCGACCGAGGGACTTGCGACCGCGAGCGCGCACCCCGCGACGCACGACAGGACGATAGACGACTTCTTCAATGACATGATGTGCTCCTCTATGGTTATGGGTGACCACGTGGGAACGCAGCGGCGCGCCCCTGTCAGCTCCGGGATAACCGTAGCACAAGAACTAATCTGACAAACGCCTTTTTACTGCTATACAGCCGGTAAGTTCGGCGTGTACAACTCCTAGTCTTGTTTCTTCGTGCGACGGATATCCGTGCGGGCCGGCTGGCACGACCAGACGCCAGACAACAAGCGAGGCCGCGATCGGATAACCCGACCACGGCCTCGTCGCGCGGGGGCTTTACTGCACCCGCATCTCGCCATCGAGGTACGCGGACTCTACGCCGTTCGCGCCCCGAATCGCCTCCAGCGCCCCGGCGGGAGCACGCAGCGACCACCCCTGAAGGGCGTTCACGTATTCGCGCTCAACCTCGACGGACTCGCCCGGGAAGGCGGCGGCCACGGCCTCATTGATCGAGGCGAGGGTCGCCGCGCGGTCGGCCCCCTCCTCAAGGACGACGACGAAGACGGCGGGGCCGGTGGCTTCCACGTCGCCGGAGGAGTCGGCCGGGCCGCTCTGCGCGCCCGGGCCGCTCTGCCCGTCCCTGGACGTCAGCGCGTTGTCGACGTCGCCCACGGGCAGGGTCGGGGCAGCAGACCCGGGGCCCGACTGCGTGCCCGACTGCATGCCCGACTGAGCGCCTGACTGGACGGCTGAGGGCGACGAATCGACAACCGGATCGGACTGGGGGGCGGGGGCCGGGGAGGAACAGCTCGCGACCGCGAGCGCGCACGTGCCGACGCCTGCTATCAGGGCAGCGGGTTTCTTCATGGACATGGGGTGCTCCTCCGTCATTCTGGGCGGCTACCTCGGGCCTTGGATCCCTGCGTTATGTTGGCCGCCTCGCCCAACATACCTCAGTCGCGCGTCGGCTCGCTGGAGTGCCCGCGATGAGGAGAGGGGAACGAGGCCTGGGCGCGCATACGGGAGGGCCCGGGAACTCTCGCGGGGAGCGTTCCCGGGCCCAGGCCTCGTGAATCGGAGGAGAGAGACAGGCTTAGTGCTGCCAGACTCCCGACGTGTCGAAGCGGTAGACGCGTCCGTTGATCGTGTGCGTGCCGGTGAACATGCCACCGTCGGGTCCCAGGTAGTACCAGGCGCCGTCCAGGTTCAGCCAGCCGGTGTGCATCGCGCCCGACGGGGTGAGGTAATACCAGATACCGTCGACCTTGACCCAGCCGGTGTGCATGTCGCCCGAGTCACCCAGGTAGTACCACGAACCGCGATCAAACAGCCAGCCCGTGCGCATCAGCTTGGTGACGGGGTCCAGGTAGTACCAGTGCGGCCCTCCGTACGCGGCATCGCGCACCCAGCCGCCCACCAGGGCTCCGGAGGCGTCCGCGTAGACCCACTGGCCATCAACGCGCTTGAGGAAGCCGGTCATCATGGAGCCGGAGGAATCGAACTGATAGTCGGAGCCGTTGATCGTGAACCAGCCCGACGTCAGGAAGGACACCCCGTCGGCGCACACGTAGCGCCATCCCCCGTTCTCTGTCACCCAGTGACCGCCGGCGGGGTCGGTGCAGGGCGTGGGAATGCTCGGGTTCCCGGTCGGCAGATTGACGGTGACCGCCGACGAGTAGTTCAGGCCGTAGTCCCAGGCGAGCACGTAGGGGTTGGACACGACGGGCCCTTTCCCGCCTTGATCCGTCCACGCGCGCGATATCTCGGACAGCGGGACCTCGACCTCGTAGCGGTACTTGCCGTCCGCGTCAGCGATCTGGTCGCCGTCGGAGAGGATGTGCCGGTAGAACCACAGGCCATCGATCGGGTCGTGCAGGTCGAAGGCGGCCATCGGCGAGGAGTCAACGATCGTGAAGGTGAGGGTCGTGTCCTCACCCTCGCCGGAGTAGCGCACATCCTCGATGACGGGGGCGGTCGTGTCGATGCGGAACTTGTATGAGATGGATTGCTCGGTGGGCGAGGGGCCGTCGTTAGTCGCCGATATCGTCAGCGTGTACTCCCCGTCCGGCAGATCCTTGTATGCCTCGGAGCGCAGGTCTAGGGACGTGGCTTCGTGTTCGCGCTCGGCCCACGAGACCTGTGTGGTGAGGGCGTCAAACACGGACTTCCAGTTCTGGTGACGCTCGAAGGAAGCAACCGCCTCGCCGGCGTCGTTGGTATACGCGGTTCGCAGGGTATGCACGCCGCGCAGTGTGCCCGTGCGCGGTTCAAGGACGTGGGACGCGCCCGAGGCCTCGGCCCTGGAGAGCACGTACCCGTAGGCGTCGGGTCGCTCGGGTCGCTCGCTGGCCCGCACCAGGGGGTTGAATCCGAGGAGGGTTCCTGTTTCTCCATCGTAGAGTCCCGAGGCCCGCATGTGCCCCTTGCCGTCCGAGGCCAGCGCGTCGAAGATCGCTGGCTTACCCCAGGACCCGTAGAAGCCCAGGTAGGGCACGGACAGGTCGGGCTGCCCCTCGGTACGCGAGGCGAAGCGCACGAAGCCGTCCAGGAACGTGCCGGACGGCGCGTTGTCCGCGACATACTGGGCGAACTCGGCGCCGGGCGTCACGTCAACGCCGACGGTGGCCTCCCCGCCCGCGGGGACGGTCACGCTCGCGCCCTCCCCCGCCGACGAGGCGGCGCCGCTGAACGCGATGTCCACGCCACGGCCTCGCCAATCCGAGGAGTGCTCAGTGAAGAAGCCGCCGTCGACGATCTCTGAGAGCGCCTGGGAGCCGAGCTCGTAGGTCGCGGGCGCGTCGGAAAGGTTGTGGAGGACGACGTCGAAGTGCCAGCCCTTGGTGCCGTCGCCCAGGTCCGCCTTGGGACGGGACGGCTCGGGAGCACCCTTCACGGTCGGGTACACGGACGAGGTCGTGGCCGCGTGGGCGTTGACCAGGCCAGCGCCCTGCTTGCGAGGAGAGTAGTAGGCGCCGGTGGCTTGCTCCGGGTCGGTCAAGGGGCGCGCGGTGCCCATGATGAGGTTCTGGACGACGTCAACCTTCTCGCGCGCACTCATCGAGGCGAAGAGCGGATCGGACTGAACTCGCTGGAGGACAATCGCGGAAATACCCGACATCTGCGGGGTCGCCATGGACGTGCCGGACGAGTGTTCGTAGTCGCCGCCGGGGACTGAGGAGAGGATGTTGCCGCCGGGCGCGGCGATCTCAGGCTTGAGCCGCAGATCGGGAGACACTCCCCACGAGGAAAAGTCATTCATCCAGTAGGAGCTGGTGGGCTCCAGGACCTTGCCCTCGACGAGGGTGAGGTGATGGTCGGCGGCGGCCAGCATGGCCTGCGCACTCGCCTGGGAAATGAAGGCGGCGGGCACGTCGAGGGTTGACAGGTTCATGATGAGGAGCGCGTCGCCGGGCTCATTGTCATACACGAGGATCGCCGCGGGTTTGAGCGGCGCAATGTTGTCGAATTTCTCCTGGAAATCCAGGGTTCCACGGGAGACCATCACGATCTTGTCGGCCAGTCCCTCCGGGTATTTCGCCGCCAGGGCGGCCGCGTCCTCGGCCGAACCGAAACCCGCCTCCACGTACTCGTAGTCTCCGGGGGCCAAGTCGCCAAGACTCGCGACGCTCTCGCCCTCGAAGCCGCGCGCGCTCTGGTAGGCGACGTCACGACCGGCTGCTGAAAACGCCGAGTATGACGTGCCATTTTCCACCGAGGCCACAGCCACGACCGAGGGGTAGGAGGCAGGCTCGCACAGGACCGAGGTGTCTGGGTCCGAGGCGTAGGGCTCGTTCTTGCCCGAGAGATTGCCGTACCCGGCGGAATACTCGTTGCCCGCGGCGGCGTTCACGCTCACCCCGGCGTCTCGCAGGTTCTTGTAGACGCTCGCGTACACCGAGTCGGCCTCGCTATCCATACCGCCCGTCTGCCCGAGCGACAGGTTCACGACGTCGGGGCGCAGCACGGCCATGTCATCCAGGGCGGCAAGCAGTGCCGAGTCGGGGTACTCGCCGCTCTGGCTTCGCGAGACCTTCGCGACGATCACCTGCGCGTCGGGGGCGGTGCCCATAATCTTGTCGGCGTTGCCCGCGGCAATGCCCGCGACGTGCGTCCCGTGGGTGCCGGACTCGTCGGGGGACGGCGAGGCGTCCTCGTCTCTATCAGCGTAGTCGTAGGCGAAGGGGAACTTCTCGGAGACGTACGTACCATCCTTGCCGTCCCCCAGTTGGGGAAGTAAGGCGGCCACCTTGTCTGCGTCGAGGGCTGGAGTCCCGCTCAGGGCACCGCTAAAGGCGGGGTGAGTCATGTCGACTCCGGTGTCGATGATTGCGATGACTGTCCCCTCCCCCTTCTGTGCGACCCGGTCGGTGCGCATCATGACCTGGGAGCTGAGGTTGTCGGGGTCCTGGCTGGCGATCCTCGACGTTCGGACGCCACCTGCGGCATCGGTGCCCACCGTGTCGCGCACGCGCGTCTCGCGCTCGATGAACGCCGCTGCGACGCCGGGGACCGCGCGGATAGCATCCAGCGATCCGGCGGGGGCCTTGAGCGCGACGCCCTGTAGGGCATGGTGGTACTCGCGCTCCACCTGGAGCGAGGCCTCCGGGAAAGCCCCGGCCACGGCCTCGTTCACGGAGGCCAGGGTGGCCTCGCGGTCAGCCCCCACCTCCAGGCGGACGACGATGCCGGTGACGAGGTTCGGGTCCTGCTCACTGCCCGCTCGCACGGGTTCGGCAAGCGCGCTCTCCCCATTCTTCGAGGTCAGCGCGGTATCGGCGTCGCCCACCGGCAGGGACGAGGCCGTGGCTGCCCGTGCGGTCAGTGCCGGGGAAGCGACGGGTTGGGAGGCGAGTATCGGCGAAGCGAGCGACGAGGGACTCGCGACCGCGAGCACGCACGCGCCGACACACGCCAGGAGGACAGCTGATTTCTTCATTGACATGATGCACTCCTATGCGATTGTGAGGGGCCGACTCATCGCGCAGAGACACTGGACTATGTCGGCCACCACATTCACCATATCGCAGGAACACGCATGACAAGCCGTGTTTGGAGTACTTCATCTGACCAATTGTTCGCCTTGTCCAATACAGGCAAACGTGCGCTTCGCTCGCCTCATGCGGCCCGCCCACCCAAGGCCGGGGCGCGCATACGGGAGGGCCCGGGAACTCTCGCGGGGAGCGTTCCCGGGCCCAGGCCTCGTGAATCGGAAGGGACAGACAGGCTTAGCGCTGCCAGACTCCCGACTCATCGAAGGTGTAGACGCGTCCGTTGATCGTGTGCGTGCCGGTGAACATGGCGCCATCAGGTCCCAGGTAGTACCAGGCGCCGTCCAGGTTCAGCCAGCCGGTGCGCATCGAACCCGAGGAGTTCAGGTAGTACCACGAGCCGCCGACCTGCACCCAGCCGGTGTGCATGTCGCCCGAGTCGCCCAGGTAGTACCAGGAACCGCGGTCGAAGAGCCAGCCGGTGGCCATGGTCTTGGTGGCGGGGTCCAGGTAGTACCAGGAGCCACCATCGCGCACCCAGCCGTCCACGAGAGCGCCATCGGAGTCGGCGTAGACCCACGTTCCATCGGCGCGCTTGAGGAAGCCGGTCATCATGTAGCCGGATGGTCCGAACTGGTAGTCGGAGCCGTTGATCGTGAACCACCCTGACGTCAGGTAGTCGGTGCCGTTGGCACACACGTACCACCAGCCCACGGCATCCTTGGCCCAGTGACCGCCGACGGGGTTGGTGCAGGGCAGCTTGACGCCCTCGTTGCCGGTGGGCAGGTCGACCGTCTTGGGTTCGGAGTGGTTCAGGCCGTAGTCCCAGGCGAGCAGGTACGGGTGGGCGATAACCTCGCCGGAGCCGCCCTGGTCGGTCCAGGCCTGGGAGAGCTCGGACATGGGGATCTCGAACTCGTAGCGGTACCTGCCGTCGTCGCCCTTGACACCGTCGGTGTCGGAGAAGACGTGGCGGTAGAACCACAGGCCGTCGGCCGGGTCGTGCAGGTCGATGCCGGCCACGGGCTTGTTGTCGGTGACCGTGACGAGCAGGCGGGCGTTGCCGCCCTCCTCCGTGTACTCCAGGTTAGCGACCTCGGGGGCGGCCGTGTCGATGCTGAAGTTGTACGAGATCGACTGCTCGGCCTGCGAGGGGCCATCGTTGTGCGCGGAGAGCGTCAGCGTGTAGTCGCCGTCGGGCAGGTTCTTGTACGCGTCGGAGCGCAGGTCCAGGGTCGTGGGCTCGTGGCCGTCCTCGACCCAGGTCATCTTGCCGGTGCTGGGGTTGACGCCGGACTTCCAGGCCTGGTGGGTCACGTACGAGGCGACGGATTCACCAGCGGCGTTCGCGTACACGGTATTGAGCGTGTGGACGCTGCGCAGGGTGCCGGTGCGCGGTTCGAGGACCGTGGGAGCGCCCGAGGCCTCAGCGCGGGAGAGGACGTAGCGGTCAGCCTTGGGCGTGCCGGTGCGCGCGTCGGCCTTGACCAGGGGGTTGTATCCCAGCTGCTGGCCCGTGGTGCCGTTGTAGATGCCCGAGGCCAGGGTGTGCGCTCCCCCGTCGGAGGCGAGGGCGTCGAAGATGGGGGCCTTGCCCCAGTCGCCGTAGAAGCCCATGTAGGGCACGGTCAGGTCGGGCTGTCCGTCAGTCTTCGAGGTGAGGCGCACGAAGCCGTCGAGGAACGTGCCGTTGGGCGCATTCTGAGCGACGTAGGAGTCGAAGGCGGCGCCAGGCGTGACGTCCACGCCCACGGTTGCCTCGCCCGAGGCGGGGACGGTGATGGTCGCGCCTTCGCCGGTGCCGCTCACGGCCGCGCCGGAGTAGGCGATGTCCACGCCCTTGCCTCGCCAGTCGGAGGAGTGGCCGGTGAAGAACCCATCCTCAACGATCTCGGAGAGCGCCTGCGTGTTCAGGGCGTAGGTGGCCTCGACGCCGGAGAGGTTGTGGAGGGTGACGTCGAAGTGCCATCCCTTGGTCCCATCCCCCAGGTCGGCCTTGGGTCGGGAGGACTCGGGAGCACCCTTCACGGTCGGGTACACGGACGAGGTCGTGGCAGCCAGGACGTTCGTCAAACCCGAGCCCTGCTTGCGCGGGGAGTACGGGTCGCCGGTGTCCTGGAGCGGGTCGGCGATGGGAGCGGCCGTGCCCATGATGAGGTTCTGGACGACGTCAACCTTCTCGCGCGCACTCATCGAGGCGAACAGCGGATCATTCTGGACGCGCTGCAGGACGACCGCGCTCACGCCCGCCATCTGCGGGGTCGCCATCGACGTGCCGGACATGAACTCGTAGGTGCCTCCGGGCACCGAGGAGTAGATGTTGCCGCCGGGTGCGGCGACCTCGGGCTTGAGGCGCAGGTCGGGCGTGACGCCCCAGGAGGAGAAGCTCGACATGGAGTACTTCGAGCTGGGTGCGACGACCTTGCCGGGGGCGACACTCAGGTGATGGTCGGCGGCGGCCAGCATGGCCTCGCCGTCCGCCTGCGAAATGAATGCGGCGGGCACGCCGTTCGTCGCCAGGCTCATGACGACGAGGGAGTCACCGGGAACGTTGTTGTAGACGATGAAGCCGGCGGGCTTGGAGCCTGCGATGTTGTCGAACTTGGTCTGGAAGGTGAGGGAGCCTCGCTTGACCAGCACGATCTTTCCGGCCAGGCCCTCAGGGTACTTGGCCTTGAGCGCGGCGCCGTCCTCGGCCGAACCGATACCGCCGTCGACATATTCGAAGGGGCCGCCGGTCAGGTCGGACAGGTCGGGCATCTTCTGACCGTCAGCGCCACCGGCCCGCTGGAAGGGAATGTCGCGGTCGCCGACGGTGAACGCGCTGTGCGCCAGCGAGTTATCGACGGAGGCGACGGAGACCACGGAGGAGTAGGTCGCTGGCTCGCACTGGGTGGAGGAGTCCGGGTCGGACGCGAAGGGCAGGTTCTTGCCGGAGGTATTGCCGTATCCGGCCGTGTAGTGGTTGCCGGCTGCCGCGTTGACGGTCACGCCCACGTCCTGCAGGCTCTTGAAGACGGTCGCGTAGACCGAGTCGGCCTCGTTGTCCATGCCTCCGAGCTGGCCGAGCGACAGGTTGATGACGTCGGGGTGCAGGATCACCATGTCGTCGAGTGCGGAGAGCAGCCCGGAATCGGTGATGTCGCCCTCGACGCTGCGCGCGACCTTGGCGACGATGATCTGCGCGTCGGGCGCGATGCCGACGATTTCGCCCGCGTTGCCCGCGGTGATGCCGGCGACGTGCGTGCCGTGCGATCCGGCTTGTCCGGTCGGCGAGGCGTCCGGGTCGTTATCCGCGTAGTCGTAGGCGAAGGGGAACTTCTCCGAGACGTAGGTGCCGGTCTTGCCGTCGCCCAGCTGGGGGGTCAGGGACGCCACCTTGTCCGCCGAGAGCGCGGGGGTCCCCCCGAGGGCGCCCGCGAACGCCGGATGCGTCATGTCCACGCCCGTGTCGATGACGGCGACGACCTTCCCGTCGCCCTTCTGGGTGATCTGGTCGGCGTGCATCATCAGCTGGGCGCTGAGGTTGGCGGGGTCCTGGGTTGAGGTACGGGCAGAGTTCGTCGCTCCCTCGCCAGCGACCTGGTCGTCGGCATCCTCGACGCGGGTCTCGCGATCACGGAAGGCGGCCTTGACGCCGCTCGCCGCGCGGATCGCGTCGAGAGAGCCGGCGGGGGCCTTGAGCGCGAAGCCCCGCAGGGCGTTGTCGTACTCGCGCTCCACCTGGGCGGAGGTTCCGGGGAAGGCGCCGGCCACGGCCTCGTTGATGGAGGCGAGGGAGGCGGCGCGGTCTGCACCGTCATTGAGCTGGACGATGATGCTCACGACGGCGGCCGAGTCGGCCTCGTCGCTCGCCTGGGCCTGATCGGCCTGGCTGGTCTGCCCGCTCTTCGAGGTCAGCGCGGTGTCGATGTCGCCCACGGGCAGGGACGAGGCCGTGGCCTGCTCGGTGGGTTGCGGTGGCGTGGGAGTCGTCGGCGCTGCGAGCGACGCCGGGCCTGTGGCCGCAAGCGCGCAGGCACCGACGAGCGCGAGGAGCGCCGTTGGTTTCTTCGTTGTCATGTGCGTAACTCCAATGTGTCGACAGTGGCCGTCCCTGGGGCGGAAGGGCTCCGCCGTGTCGGCCGCCACACCTAACATACCTCACGAATAACTTTTGACAAACTTTGTTTCACATTGGGGAACAATTGGAGAATATTTTACCGACAAACTGTGACGAGGCCCGGGAACACTCACATAGCAAGGTTCCCGGGCCTCGTGGCGATGATCGTCAGGCGCTAGCGCCTCGCTCTCATCCGACCCACGCACCGTTCTCGTCAAAGACGTAGGTGCGTCCGTTGATCGTGTGCGTGCCCGTCAGCATCGCTCCCGAGTAGGACAGGTAGTACCAGGAGTCGCCCACCTTGACCCAGCCGGTGGCCATCGCCCCGGAGGCCTTCAGGTAGTACCAGGAACCATCCACCTGCACCCAGCCGACGGCCATCGCACCGCTGTCGGACAGGTAGTACCAGGAGCCGCGATCGAGCAGCCAGCCGGTGCGCATGACCTTGGTGTCGGGATCCATGTAGTACCAGGAGCCGCCGTCGCTGACCCAGCCGCCCACCAGAGCACCCTCGGAATCCGCGTAGACCCACTCGCCGGAGGGACGCTGGAGGAAACCGGTGGACATGTAGCCGTTGGGACCGAACAGGTAGTCGGAGCCGTTGATCGTGAACCAGCCGCCCTTGAGGTAGTCCGTGCCGCTCGCACAGGCGTACCACCAGCCAGTGGAGTCGTGGGCCCAATGTCCGCCCGTGGGACTCACGCACGGAGCGATCGGACCCTCGTTATCGGAAGGCAGGTCAATCGTGACCGCCTCGGAGTGGTTGAGGCCGTAGTCCCACGCGAGCAGGTAGGGGTGCGCAATAATGTCGCCCTCGCCGCCCTGATCGGTCCAACCGAGCTCAAACTCACCCAGACCGATACTTAGGCTCTCGCGGTACCTGCCTTCGCTGTACCACTGGTGGGCGTCATCCTCATTAAGACTGCGGTAGAACCACAGTCCGCTTCCGGGGTCGTGCAGGGTAAAGCCGGCGATGGGTGACTCGTCACTGATTTCCAGATCGAGAACGGGGCCAGCCATATCACCAAGGTCCACGCTTGCCCGCTCGATGACCGGAGGCGTCGTATCGACGCGGAAGTCGTAGGAGATAGACTGCTCGGTCGGCGAAGGACCGTCGTTGCTGGCGGCAATCGTCACCTTGTACGCGCCATCGGGCAGGTTCTTGAACTCGTCGGACGTCAGGTCCAGGCCCCTGGACGCATGGCCTTGCTCCACCGCAGTCATGACCCCATTCGAGTCCAGGGCGGACTTCCAGTTCTGGTGAGACGTGTACGAGGCGACGACCTCGCCAGCCGCGTTCGTGTAGGTGGTGGTCATCGTGTGCACGGACCGCAGAGTGCCTGTACGCGGATCGATGGCCGTGGGAGCACCAGAGGCCGTCGAGCGTGAAATGACGTACTTGTCGGACTGGGGACGAACAGTACGCTCCGACACCTTGCGCAGGGGGTTGAACCCGAGCAGGTCTCCGTTCCTACCGTTGTAAATGCCCGAGGCCAGGACGTGCCCATCGCCCTCAGAGGCAAGCTGGTCAAAGATCGCGGGCTTACCCCAGTCGCCGTAGAAGCCCAGGTAGGGCACGGTCAGATCAGACTGACCCTGCGTGCGCGACGTGAAACGCACGAAGCCCTCCAGGAAGGTACCCGACGGCGCATTGTCTGTCACGTACTGGGCGAACGCGGATCCGGGGGTGACGTCGATGCCGACGGTAGCCTCGCCCTTCGCGGGCACAGTGACGGTCGCGCCCTCGCCGGTGGCCGAGGCAGCGCCGGAGTAGGCGATCTCCACGCCCTTGCCGCGCCAGTCGGAGGAGCGCTCACTGAAGAAGCCGTCCGTCACGATGTCGGAGAGCGCCTGGGAGTTCATCTCATAGGTCGCCGAGGCGTCGGACAGGTTGTGCAGGACGACGTCGAAGTGCCAGCCCTTCGTGCCATCCCCCAGGTCGGCCTTGGGTCGGGATTGTTCGGGGGCACCCTTCACGGTCGGGTACACAGACGAGGTCGTGGCCGCCAGAACGTTCACCAGGCCGGATCCCTGCTTGCGCGGAGAGTAGTAGGCACCAGTGTCCTGGAGCGGATCGACGACGGGGGCGGCTGTGCCCATGATGAGGTTCTGGACGACGTCCGCCTTCTCACGATCACTCATCGAGGCGAAGAGCGGATCGTTCTGAACGCGCTCACGCACGACGGCGCTCACGCCGACGATCTGGGGCGTCGCCATGGACGTACCGGACATGAACCCGTATGCGCCGTCAGGCACCGAGGAATAGATGTTGCCGCCGGGGGCAGTCACCTCGGGCTTGAGCCGCAGATCAGGGGTGACGCCCCACGAACTGAAGCCGGACATCGAATGCTTGCTGCTGGGCGTGATCGTCATGCCCTCAACGAGGGTCAGGTGATGGTCGGCGGCAGCCAGCATGGCCTGACCATCGGCCTGCGACATGAAACCGGCGGGCACGCTCAGCGTCGACAGGCTCATGACCATGAGCGCGTCGCCGGGGACGTTGTTGTAGACGAGGACGCCAGCGGGCTTGAGGTCTGCAAGGTTCGACACCTTCGCGTCGAAGGTCAGCTTACCGCGCGACACGAGCACGAACTTACCGGCCAGTCCGTCCGGGTACTTCTCCTTGAGAGCTTTCACATCTTCTTCGGAGGCGATTCCACCGTCAACGTACTCGTAGTCGCCAGCGGGCAGCTCGGCGATGTCAGCGATCTTGTCACCGTTCTCCGCGCGCGCACGCTGGTAGGCGATGTCTCGTCCAGCCGCCTTGAAACCGTTGGCCTGAAGCACGTTATCGAGGGAGGCAACGGCAACCACGGGGGCGTAGGAAGCGGGTTCATCCAGGGTCGAGGAGTCGGGGTCGGAGGCGTAGGCCAGGTTCTTACCCGAGTTGTTGCCGTAGCCTGCGGAGAATTCGTTACCGGCGGCCGCGTCGACTGCGACCCCCTTCTCCTGCAGCGTCTCGAAGATTCCCGCGTAGACGCTGTCGGCGGCGTTATCCATGCCAGCTGTCTGGCCGAGCGAAAGATTCACGACATCGGGGCGCAGGACCGCCATGTCATCCAGGGCGGATAGCAGCGCGGAGTCCGGGATACCGCCGCGGTCGCGTTCGACCTTCGCGACGATGATCTGCGCGTCGGGGGCCACGCCCATGATCTCACCGGCGTTACCCGCGGCGATACCGGCGACGTGCGTGCCGTGGGAACCTGCCGGGGACGCGTCGGCGTCATCGTCCGCGTAATCGTAGGCGAAGGGGAACTTCTCGGAGACGTAGGTGCCCGTCTTGCCCGCACCCAGCTGCGCGGCCAGGGAGGCCACCTTTCCCGCATCCAGGGCGGGAGTCCCGGACAGGGCACCGGCGAAAGCCGGGTGGGTCATGTCCACGCCCGTGTCGATGACGGCAATGACCTTGCCCGCGCCCTTCTGGGACACCTGGTCGGCGTGCATGATGAGCTGGGCGCTCAGGTTGTCGGGATTCTGGCCCGCCAGGCGCGCGGCCGTGAAACCGCCCTCGGCGTCGGGCGTCACGTTATCGTCGACCTGAATCTCACGCTCGAGGAACGCGGCCTTCACGCCGCTCACGCTGCGGATCGCGTCAAGCGACCCAGCGGGGGCCTTCAGCGCGAATCCGCTGAAGGCGTTGGTGTACTCGCGGCTCACCTCGGCGGAGGCGCCCGGGTAGGCGGCTGCCACGGCCTCGTTCATGGCGGCGAGGGCGGCAGCGCGGTCGGTGCCGCTCGCCAGCTCGACGATGATGCCGACGACGCGCGCGGAGTCCTCAGCAGCGGAGGCCTGGGTCGGCGCAGCGGCCGGGGTCTGGCCGCTCTTCGAGGTCAGCGCGGTGTCGACGTCGCCGACCGGAATGATCGGTTCGGTCGCGGACGGCGCGGGCTGTGGGGTGGCGGGGGCGGGGGCGGGCGGCGACGCGATGGCCGCGGGCGCCACGAGCGCGAGCGCGCACGCCCCAGCGAGCGCAAGCAGCGCCACTGGTTTCTTCGGTGTCATAGTCGTAAAACTCCCATGTGTTGATGGAAAACCGATGGGGTGTCATGCAAAGTTCAACCCATCGGTCATTGTCTCGTAGGATACACGACACAACAAGGGGCCTTCGTCAGCGTTCCACGGGCTGACAAGGAGCCCGTCCATAAACGAGGCCTGGGCCCGGAAACGCAGTCATCACAGCGTTTCCGGGCCCAGGGGTGTGTCAGGAAGGAGCTAGCAGGTCACTTGACCCACACGCCAGAATCATCGAACGTGTAACTCTGTCCGTCGATCGATTGCGTACCGGTGTACATCGAGCCGTCGGAGCCCATGTAGTACCAGCGGTTTCCGACCTTGACCCAGCCGGTCTCCATGGCACCGGAGTTGTTCAGGTAGTACCAGCGACCTCCACGGTTGAGCCAGCCGGTGTACATGTAGCCATCGGGGCCGAAGTAGTAGTAGCGGTTGCCGATGAGGTACCAGCCGCTACGCAGGTAGCCACTGCCGTCGTTGCACACGTACCACCAGCGCGCTCCGTCGCCAACCCAGCGGCCGGACTTGTAGGGGGTGCACACGCCCGTGCCGGGGTTGCCGCCGTTGCCGGTGCCGGGCTGATCGCCCGTGTTACCGCCGTTGCCGGGCTGGTCGCCGGTGTTGCCACCGTTGCCGGGCTGATCGCCGGTGTTGCCACCGTTGTCGCCGCCGTTATCGCCGGGCTGATCCGCACCGTCGCCGTTACCGGAGGACTGTCCCACCGTGGTGGCCTTGGAGTGGTTGAGGCCGTAGTCCCACGCGAGGACGTAGGGCTTGTTGTAGCCGCCGCCGCGAATCTCGCTCATGTTGACGGTTGCCTTGTAGCGGTAACGACCGTTGGAGTAGGTCTGGTCGGCATCGTTACGGATGACGTCGCGGTAGATGTACTGGCCGCTGTTCGGATCGTTCACGGTGAAGCCTGCCAGCGGCGACTCGTCGCTGATCACGACCTCGAGGGTGGATCCACTCACCGTGGCGCTCTCGACGACCGGAGCCTTGGTGTCAACGCGGAAGTTGTAGGTGATGGACTGCTTGGTCGGAGACGGGCCGTCGTTGGTGGCGGCGATCGTCAGCGTGTACTTGCCGTCGGGCAGGTTCGAGTACTTGTAGTCGTTGAGGTTGATCGAGCGCGACTCGTGGTTTTCCTCAACCCAGCTCATGCGCTGCTCGTCGGAGTCGTACACCGACTTCCAGTTCTGCTTGGAGGTGAAGGAAGCGATGCTCTTGCCGGCCTCGTTCGCGTAGGTCGTGGTGAGCGTGTGGACGCTTCGCAGCGTACCCGTGCGAGGAGCGATGGCCGTGGGCGCACCCGAGGCCGTGGAACGGGAGATCACGTAGCGCTCGGCGTTGGGACGACCCTGACGGTCGCGGCCCTTGACGAGGGGGTTGTAGCCGAGGAGGTTGCCGTTCGAACCGTTGTAGATGCCCGAGGACGCGGCGTGGCCGTCACCCTCGGAGACGAGCTGGTCGAAGATCGACGGCGTGCCCCAGGAGCCGTAGAAGCCCAGGTAGGGGACGGTCATGTCAGCCTGGCCATTCGTGCGCGAGGTGAAGCGCACGAAGCCGTCCAGGAAGGTGCCCGAGGGCGCGTTCTCGGAGACGTACTGAGCGAACTGGCTGCCGGGCGTGATGTCGATGCCAACGGTGGCCTCGCCCTTGGCGGGGACGGTCACGCTGTTCTTGGAGAAGGTGACGTTGACACCCTTGCCGTTCCAGTCGCTGGACGTGCCGGTGAAGAGGCCACCCGAGATGTTCTCGGACAGGGCCTGAGCGGACATGTCGTAGGTCGCCGCCGTGCCGGACACGTTGTGCAGGGTGACGTCGAAGTGCCAGCCGTTGGTGCCGTCGCCGAGGTCCGCCTTGGGGCGGGAGGCGTCGGTCGCGCCGTTGACGGTCGGGTACACGCCCGTCGTCGTGGCAGCCTGAACGTTGACGAGGCCTGCGCCCTGCTTACGCGGGGAGTAGTAGGCGCCGTTGCTGCCGTTCGGGTCGGTGACGGGGACTGCGGTACCCATGGTGAGGTTCTGCACCACGTCGACCTTCTGGCGTGCGGTCATCGAGGAGAAGAGCGGGTCGTTCTGGACGCGCTCGAGGACAACGGCGCTGACGCCGGTGATCTGCGGGGTCGCCATGGACGTGCCGGACATGTACTGGTAGCCACCGCCGGGCACGGCGGAGTAGATGTTGCCGCCGGGGGCGGTCACCTCGGGCTTGAGGCGCATGTCGGGAGACACGCCCCACGAGCTGAAGTCGGACATCTTGTAGGCGCCACGACCGCCGCGCGCGTTTTCGATGGAGGCAACCGACACGACGGGCGCGAAGGTGGAGGGCTCACCCAGGGTCGAGGAGTCCGGGTCGGAGGCGTAGGGCAGGTTCTTGCCCGACTTGTTGCCGTAGGCAGCCGAGTACTCGTTACCGGCGGCCACATCGACGATGATGCCGTTGTTCTGCAGCTTCTCGTACACGCCTGCGAACAGGGTGTCGGCCGCGCTATCCATGCCGGCCGTGCGGCCGAGGGACAGGTTCACGACGTCGGGCTTGATGATCGCCATGTCATCGAGAGCGGCGAGCAGGGCGGAGTCGGGGATACCACCGCCGCGGCTGCGCGCGACCTTGCCGACGATGATCTGAGCATCGGGGGCAATACCCGTGATCTGACCGCCGTTACCAGCGGTAATGCCGGCCACGTGCGTGCCATGAGAACCAGCCGGGGAGGCGTCGTTGTCATCGTCCGCATAGTCGTAGGCGAAGGGGAACTTCTCGGACACGTAGGTGCCGCTCTTGCCCACCTGGCGCGCCAGGGCAGCGCCCTTGGAGCTATCGATGGCGGGGGTTCCGGACAGGTTGCCACGGAACGCGGAGTGGTACATGTCCACGCCCGTGTCGATGATGGCGACGACCTTGCCAGAGCCGGTCTGGGAGATGTTGGTGGCCTTCATCATGGCCTGGGCGGACGTGACGTCACCGTGCTGCGCGGCGCGCATAGCAGCCATGGGGCTGCTCTCGGCGTCGGCGGGACTGTCGGACTCGGCGGCGCCGGTGCCCTCCGCGTCGGTGGGCGTGTCATCGCCTTCGTCGCTCACGCGCGTCTCGTGGTCGAGGAACGCGCTCTGCACGCCGCTCACACCACGGATCGCGTCCATCGAGCCGATGGGGGCGCTCAGCGCGAAGCCTGTAAAGGTGTTGACGTACTCGTGGGTCACCTCGGTGGAGGCGTCCGGGAAGGCCGCAGCCACGGCCTCGTTGATGGAGGCGAGTGCGGCGGTCGTGTCGGTGCCGTCCTCCAGCTGGACGATCATGTCCACGACGGTCGAGGAGTCGTCCTCGACCGTGGCAGGGGCATCCTCGTCGAAGAGGGACTCGCCGTCAGGCGAGGTCAGCGCGTTGTCGACGTCACCCACGGGAAGCTCGGGAGCGGGCTCGCTCGCCGCAGCCGCATCGGCGGCTGACTGTTCAGACTGCGCGGCGTCGGCATCAGAGCCGGCCTGGTGGATGAACGACCCCGGCATCGCAAGGGACGTGGGCAGCGCGATGGCAACCGCGCATGCGCCGGCGATAGCGAGTAGCTTCGCCGGTTTCTTCGGTGTCATATGTCTAACTCCAATGATGGTGTCGGTGACCCGGACGGGCCGGAACAAACTTTGACCTAGTGGTCACTGGAGATCAGAGTACAACACTTATCGCGGAATCTAAAAGCCCTTTTTTAACATTTCCCAAACTTTTTCAACAACGAATCCTGGGTTTGACGACACCCGTACGAAGCGCCGCCAAACCCAGGCATTGCAGGGATATCTTCCCCTCCACTTACCCGATCAGGGCACCTGAAGGGCCGAAGACATAGGTGCGCCCACTGATTATCTGCACATCGGTCAACATCACTCCGTCAGGCCCCAGATAGTACCAGGCGTCACCCTGCTTGAGCCATCCGGTGCGCATCGCTCCTGTCAAGTCCAGGTAGTACCAGGCGCCGCCTACTTCTATCCATCCGGTGTGCATATTGCCGGAGGATCCCAGGTAGTACCAGGAGCCGCGGTCAAACAGCCATCCGGTGCGCATGACGTTCGTAGCCGGGTCGAGGTAGTACCAGTAGGGCCCTCCATACACGCCGTCACGCACCCATCCGCTCGCCAGCGCCCCGGTAGCGTCCGCGTAGACCCACTCGCCGCTCGGGCGCTTGAGGAACCCGGTCATCATGTAGCCGGAGGGGCCGAACTGGTAGTCGGCGCCGTCAATCGTGAACCATCCCCCGGCGAGGTAGCCGGTCTCGTTGGCACACACGTACCACCAGCCGGTGGCGTCCTTGGCCCAGTGGCCGCCCTTGGGGCTCACGCACGGGCTGGGCGTTCCCGGGTTGCCGCTCGGCAGGTTGATCGGGAAGACCCCGGAGGGGTTCAAGCCGTAATCCCACGCGAGGATGTACGGGTTGGCGATGACGTCGCCCGTGCCGCCCTGATCGGTCCACGCCTGCTGGATCACGCTCATCGGAATCTCCACGTGGTACGCATAACGACCGTCGGCGCCGACGCTGCCCTCGTCCTCGGTGAAGACGTGGCGGTAGAACCACAGGCCGTCGGCCGGATCGTGCAGGTCGACCGCCGCCAGCGGCGAGTCGTCGGTGACGTCGAAGGTGACGACGAAGCCCTCATCCTTTCCGGAGTACACCAGCTCGGAAATGACGGGCGCCGCGGTGTCGAGGCGGAACGTGTAGGAGATGGACTGCTCGGTGGGTGACGGCCCGTCGTTGCGGGCGGCAATCGTGAGCGTGTACTGGCCGTCGGGCAGATCCTTGAACGCGTCTGCGGTGGCATCCAGGGCCGTGGGGTCGTGGTAGGCCTCGACCCACGTGTTCTCCTCTGTGCTCGTCAGGTAGATGGACTTCCAGTTCCGGTAGTTCGTCACCGACGCGACGGCTTCCCCGGCCTCGTTCGTGTAGGTGCTGGTCAGCGTGTGGACGCTGCGCAGTGTGCCCGTGCGCGGTTCGAGGACCGTGGGGGCGCCCGAGGCCTCGGCCCGGGAGATCACGTAGCGCTGGGCGTTGGGGGCGCCGACGCGATCGGCTGCCTTGACGAGGGGGTTGTAGCCGAGGAGGTCGCCGGTCTTTCCGTTGATGATGGCCGAGGCGCGGGTGTGCGCTCCGCCGTCGGAGGCCAGCGCGTCGAAGATCGCTGGCTTACCCCAGGACCCGTAGAAGCCCAGGTAGGGCACGGACAGGTCGGGCTGCCCCTCGGTACGCGAGGCGAAGCGCACGAAGCCGTCCAGGAACGTGCCGGACGGCGCGTTGTCCGCGACATACTGGGCGAACTCGGCGCCGGGCGTCACGTCAACGCCGACGGTGGCCTCCCCGCCCGCGGGGACGGTCACGCTCGCGCCCTCCCCCGCCGACGAGGCGGCGCCGCTGAACGCGATGTCCACGCCACGGCCTCGCCAATCCGAGGAGTGCTCAGTGAAGAAGCCGCCGTCGACGATCTCTGAGAGCGCCTGGGAGCCGAGCTCGTAGGTCGCGGGCGCGTCGGAAAGGTTGTGGAGGACGACGTCGAAGTGCCAGCCCTTGGTGCCGTCGCCCAGGTCCGCCTTGGGACGGGACGGCTCGGGAGCACCCTTCACGGTCGGGTACACGGACGAGGTCGTGGCCGCCAAGGCGTCAACCAGACCGGCTCCCTGCTTGCGCGGGGAGTACAGGGCGCCCGAGGTCTGGGCCGCGTCGGTCAGCGGGCGCGCGGTGCCCATGATGAGGTTCTGGACGACGTCGGCCTGCTCGCGCGCACTCATCGAGGCGAAGAGCGGATCGGACTGGACGCGCTGGAGGACAATCGCGGAAATGCCCGCCATCTGCGGGGTCGCCATGGACGTACCCGAGGTTTGCTCGTACGCACCGTTCGGTATCGCCGAGAACACGTTGCCACCGGGCGCCGCGATCTCAGGCTTGAGGCGCAGGTCCGGGGACACGCCCCACGCGGAGAACTCGGAGGCCTCATAGATCGTGGACTGGGGCAGGACCTGCCCCTCGGTCATCGTGAGGTGATGGTCGGCGGCCTCGAGCATCGCCAGGCCGTCGGCCTGGGAGATGAACGCAGCCGGGACGTCCTGTGTCGTCAGGTTCATGATGATCAGCGAGCCGACCGAGACGTTGTTGTAGACCAGGACGCCCGTAGGGTGCAGGTCGTAGAGGTTTTCAACCTTCTTCTGGTAGGTCATCTTGCCGCGCGAGACCAGCGCGATCTTGCCGGCAAGACCCTCGGGGTACTTCTCCTTGAGGGCAGCGACGTCCTCCTCGGAGGCGAATCCGGCGTCCACATACTCGTAGGTGCCAGCCGGCAGGTCGGAGAAGTAGGCGACCTTCTCGCCGTTCATGCCGCGCGAGCGCTGGTAGCCGATGTCCATGCCGGCCGCCGTGAAGGCGTTGCGGATGAGCGCGTTCTCGACGGAGCCGACGGCGACGACGGACGGGTAGGTCGCGGGCTCATCCATAACGGAGGAATCCGGGTCCGACGCATACGGCAGGCCCTTGCCGGACATGTTGCCGTATCCGGTCGAGAAGGCGTTGCCGGCCGCCGCGTTGACGGTGATGCCCTCCTCCGCCAGCTTCTTGTAGACGGTCGCGTAGACCGAGTCGGCCTCGTTGTCCATGCCGGCCGTCCACCCCAGCGACAGGTTGATGACGTCCGGGTGCAGGACCACCATGTCGTCGAGGGAGGCGAGCAGCGCCGAATCCAGGAGCGCGTCGTCCTCGGTGCGCGTCACCTTGCCGACGATGATCTGCGCGTCGGGGGCCGTGCCGACGATCTTGTCGGCGTTACCGGCGGCGATGCCGGCGACGTGCGTCCCGTGGAAGCCCGAGCCGCCCTCACGCGGGGAGGCATCGTTGTCACCGTCCGCGTAGTCGTAGGCGAAGGGGAACTTCTCGTTGACGTACACGCCGGTCGTGCCCTGCCCCAGCTTGGGCCGCAGGGCGTCCACGGCATCCTCGGACAGGGCGGGCGTGGCGACCAGCGCGGGCGTGAATGCCTGGTGCGTCATGTCCACGCCCGTGTCAATGACGGCGATGACTGTACCCTCGCCCTTCTGGGTGACCTGGTCGGTGCGCATCATGAGCTGGGCGCTCAGGTTCGCAGGGTCCTGCCCCTCCACCCTCGAGGCCCGGGTGCCGCCCTCGGCATCGACGGCGGCCACGTCGCTCACGTGCCCCTCGCGCTCAAGGAACGCGGCCGTGACGCCCGGGGCCTTGCGGATCGCGTCCAGCGACCCGGCGGGCGCCTTGAGGGCGAAGCCGTCCAGGACGTTGGCGTACTCGCGCTCCACGCTCACCGAGGCGTTTGGGAAAATCCCGGCCACGGCCTCGTTCACGGAGGACAGGGCCGCAGCGCGGTCGGTCCCATCGACGAGCTGCACGATGATGCCGACGACACGCGCCGGGTCCTGGCCGGGCGAATCGGCCTCCTGCGTCTGCCCGCCCTTCGAGGTCAGCGCAGTATTGACGTCGCCCACCGGAGACGAGGCCGGGGTGTCCTGTGCGGGCAAGTGGCCTGGGAGCATCGGCGAAGCCACGGACGCTGGGCCCGTCACCACGAGCGCGAGCGCGCCGACAAACGCCAGGAGGGAAGCTGGTTTCTTCATTGACATAAGCCTTCTCCATTGAGTATCACAGACGACTGCTGCCGGTGTGGGCACCCCCACGTCGCAGCCGCCTGAGACTACGCTACCGGAAAAGGCGAGAGTGACAATCTCAATCCCGCTTACTCAACCGTTAAGCCCGACTGAATTGTCAAACGGGCCGGGCCCGGGAACGCGAAACGCTGCGTTCCCGTCCTACTACCAGTAGGGCCCAGCTGCGCATGGAGGGGTGCGGCGGTGAGTGGTTCGGTGTGT
>QFCH01002651.1_pt1 | contig 36021 bp, 49 predicted proteins | sample 5346071 | NCBI WGS metagenome assembly QFCH01 (sample SAMN09062255, study PRJNA434731) | Human gut metagenome, whole genome shotgun sequencing project. | isolation source: stool timepoint B chromium assembly | host: Homo sapiens | collected 2015
GGGAGAAGGCCCGGGCGATCCAGAAGATCGTGGCGGAATTTGACCGCCAGGGTGTATATACTACCGATGTTGTGACAGAAAACGTGGAGTTTGTGGAGAGCAAGGGGGCGTCCGCAGAAGATGGCGGATCGCAGCAGCGGCCTACGCCTGTAAGTGATTTGGGTGACGGGTTTATGAACATTCCGGATGGGGTGGAGGACGACGGCCTTCCCTTCAACTGACCAGAGGTGATTACTTGAATATACAGATTGACAGCCGGGAGAAGGCCCGGGCGATCCAGAAGATCGTGGCGGAATTTGACCGCCAGGGTGTGGATCATTTTGTATCAAAACTTTATGTCGGGGATTACATGAACTTTGATAATCCCCGATTGATTATAGATCGGAAACAGAATCTGAACGAGCTGTGCAGCAATGTATGCCAGGGACATAACCGGTTTCGGGATGAGATGCTGCGGGCTCAGGAACATGGGATTCATATGATCATTTTGTGCGAGCATGGTAAGGGTGTGGAGTGCCTGGAAGATGTCATCTGGTGGGACAATCCCCGTCGGCATAAGAGGTTCCGTGATCCGCATACAGGCCGATGGCTGGAGCGGGAGACCAACGCCACCACCGGGGATAAGCTGTATAAGATCCTGTCTACGTTCCAGCGCAAGTATGGCTGCCGGTTCCTGTTCTGTGAGAAGAAGGATACCGGCCGGCGGATCATCGAGCTGTTGGGTGGTGATGGTAATGACTGTTGAAAAGATCAAGGCAGCCTACAGCATGCGGGACATCGTGGGGCGGTATGGGTTCCAGCCAAACAGGGCCGGATTCATCTGCTGCCCGTTTCATGGCGGGGACAGGGAGCCGTCCCTGAAGGTGTATGACCGGGACTTTCATTGCCATGCCTGCGGCGCCCATGGTGATATTTTCGACTTCATCCGGATGATGGATAATATCTCCTTCAAGGAAGCATTCATGAGCTTGGGCGGAGAATATCGGAAGCCCACATTTTCCAGCCGGATGGCGGTCTATCAGGCGCAGAAACAGCGCGCCATGCGCCAGAAGGCAGAGGAGAGGGAGCAAGAGCGGCGCAGCCTGAACAACATGTTGATCAGCGTGTACCGGACTTATATGGAGCGTTCAGAGCCATTAAGTGAGGTCTGGTGTGATTGTTACAACGCCCTGCAGTACCAGCTCTATGTGCAGGCAGAATTAAGCGGATTGGAAGCGAGGTGGTAGCATGGTGCCGTTGAAGGAGCTGACGGCCGAGACGATATTGTCTAAGGAGATCCTGACGGAGGTATTCGATCAGGAGGATGAGCTGTACCGGGCGGAGCTCCTTGCCTCGCTGGGCCTGCGGGCCGCTGAACTGAGGGTCAAGACTGAGTTCCGGGACATGGTGGCCGCCTACAAGCGGATTGAAAAAGAGATGAAACGGCAGGAGCGGGACCGGAAGAGCCAGCCCTGCACGCTGGAGCAGTGGACGAACTTTTCCGGCCCCTATGATAACATGCAGTGCAAACAGTGGATTGCCTCGGAGAATGGAATTTATCTGAATAACCCGTCCACGGGCTATACTGATGTGCTGGCCTGCTATCACCCGATCCTGCCGGTGGAGCGGATGAAGAATCTGGAGACCGGCGAGGAGCAGATCAAGCTGGCCTACAAGCGGAATGGGCGGTGGGAGGAGATTATTGTCCCCAAGACCATGGTGACCTCCGCCAACAGGATTGTATCGCTGTCAGGCCGGGGGATCGCAGTGACCAGCGAGAACGCCAAGTACCTGGTGCGGTACCTGGCGGACGTGGAGAACGCCAACGAGGACCATATCGCGGTTCAGTATTCCACTTCTAAGCTGGGCTGGATCCGCGGCGGGTTCCTGCCTTACGATACCGATATCATCTTTGATGGAGACGTGCGGTTCCGCCAGATCGCGGAGAGCGTGGCCCTTGTCGGCAGCCGGACGGCGTGGTATGAGCATGTGACGCAGCTGCGCCAGACCAGGAGAATTGAGGTTAAGTTTATGCTTGCCGCCTCCTTTTCCAGTGTCCTCGTGCAGCCTCTGGGCGGACTGCCGTACTTCGTGGACCTTTGGGGTGAGACGGAGGGAGGAAAGACGGTAGATTTGATGGTGGCAGCCTCCGTCTGGGCGGATCCCGATGAGAGCGCATACATCAAAGATTACAAGGGGACAGAAGTGGGACTGGAGGCGATCTGCGACCTGCTGAACCATCTGCCGCTGATCCTGGACGATTCCTCCAAGAAGAACCGGAAGATCGAGGATAACTTTGAGGGCCTGGTCTACGACCTGTGCTCCGGAAAGGGCAAGACCCGTTCCAACAAGGAACTGGGACTGAACCGGGAGAATCACTGGAAGAACTGCATTCTGACCAATGGAGAGCGGCCCCTGAGCTCTTACGTGACCCAGGGCGGCGCTATCAATCGGATCCTGGAGATTGAGTGCGGGCAGCGAGTCTTTGACGATCCTGGGGCAACTGCGGAGCTGGTCAAGCGCAACTATGGCCACGCCGGCAGGGAGTTTGTGGACGTGTTGAAAGATCTTGGCTGGGATAAGGTGCGAGAGATTCAACAGGGTTTCCTGCGGCAGCTGGCGGACGATGACAAAATGCAGAAGCAGAGCCTGTCCCTGTCGATCATCCTGACGGCGGATAAGCTGGCCACAGACTATTTGTTCAAGGATCGGCAGTACATCAGCCTGGAGGAGGCCAGGGAGGTCCTGGTGGATCGAGACGAGCTATCCGACAACGAGCGGTGCTACCAGTACGTGCTTGACAAGGTGGCGATGAATCCGGCCAGGTTTGATGACAAGGTGGAGAACGTGGAGAAGTGGGGGACGATTGAAAACGGGTATGCCATTATCTATACCACGGCTTTTACGGCACTGTGTAAGGAGGGTGGATTTTCCCGGGCCTCATTCCTGTCATGGGCGAACCGGAAGGGACTGCTCCAGGCGGAGGCTGGTGGAAAAAAGATGGACAAGCTTAAAAGCTTTAAGGGGAATAAGGTCCGCTGCGTGTTCCTGAAACTCAACGATAATACGGATAAGGATGGGTTCATCAAGGTAAATGAGGATGGAGTGCAGGAAACGTTACCCTTTAATTGACGAGAGTAACCCAAGGAGGGTTACTGCAGAAAGCTCGATTTTAAGAGGGTTTGCGGGCTGTTTTCGGTAGAGTAACCCAAGTAACCCTAAAAAACACACGCCTATATATGGAGAAAAAAATATTATAATCTTTGTATTTTATTTCACAAAGTTTTAGAAAAAAAGCCTCGCGCGTAAGGGATTAAAAAAAATAGGGTTACTTAGGTTACTGTGGCCTGCAAAGCCTTATTTTACAAGGGTTTGAACGGTAACCCATGGTCCTGTTGAGGAGGGTTACAGTAACCTTAAAAACGGTTACTTTGGGAGAATTGTATGACAAATAAGAATATATCAAACATATTTAATGAAACTTACAACCAATTTTGGATGAAGTGGCGTGATAACGTTCCAGCCAGAGACTCCGTTCAGTGGGATGTTATGATGGGCGAGGCGGAGGTTATCAAAGTAAGGTATGGTACTCACCTGGTTCGGAAGTGGGAAGGCCCGACGCCGACCATGGAAGAGGAGCCTGTGGCGGCGCCGATTGTGAATTGGTTCATGGATGAGTTGGAGGCCCGGGAACGGGCGGCGTATGGAGGGGAGAAATTAGATGGCCAAGAAGGTAGAGAAAAAGAAACAGCCAGAGTCTAAGGTCTATACCTGCAGTGAGTGCGGCCGGGAGATCAGCGGGAATCATGTGTACATAAAGACCAAGCGGAGGACGGAGCTGCACATACATTACGAATGCATGCCAATGGGAAGGAGAGACGAGCATGAAGGTTAGGATATCAATACCAGGAATGTATATGGCGATGGAGATGGAGGAAGAACAGGCGCGGGTGACGTTCCGCAAAATGGCGGAACTGCTGTGGGTGTTCAGGAATAAGAGCCAGAAGCAGTCAGAAAACACAACGGCCGGGAATGAAAGGGAGCCGGGAAAACCGGTGCCGATTATTCCTCCAACGCCAGAACCGGAAAGCAAGATTGAAGTTATGGAGGTTCCCGAAGAGGATGGGGAAGAACAGGCGCCGAAGATCATTTCGCCGGGGTATGGTGGATTTCTGTACATGAAATGCCCTGTCTGTGGAAATACCAGAGGATTCTGCGCTAAGACACGGCTGAGTTATTATCGGTGCGAATGCGGAGCTGTGACGCGGATGGAGCATATGGCCCCGTTGTACATGAAATGTGAATGCGGCAGGCAGGCCCGGTATATGACCAACATAACGGAGGCGGAATTTGATATGACCTGTTATGACTGCGGGTCACCGGTGGCCATGCAGTGGAACGAAAAGAAGGAACAGTATGAAGCCATGAGATAAGGAGGAGGCCATGGAGGAAGTTAAGTGCTATTACAATAGCCCGGTAAGCCTCGCTCAAGCTGAGAAATACATAGAGGCCAGCCTGGTAACAACGGCCAGGGAGTATGTAGCAATCGGGCACTGGCTGAGACGGATACGGGACGATAAGCTCTTCCTGGAGGAGGGCTATAGAAACTTTGAAGAATACGTCCGTCAGAAGTATCACAAGGATGCAGGCTGGGCGTCCAAATGTATTAAGGTCAATGCTCAGTTTTCTGTTGGCGGGAACAGCCCTCATCTGTCAGAAGAATACCGGAGCTATAGTAAGTATCAGCTGGTGGAGCTGGCCTACATGTCAGAAGGGCAGCGGGAGCTGGTGGGACCAGATACACCAGTTAGGGCAATGAAGCAGATCCGTAAGCCAGAAGTTGTGACGTCACAAGTAGATCCTGCACCGGATCCGCAGGGCGAGGAGCCGGAAGAAAAAGTTGTAACGTCACAATCGGAAATGGTAGCCGAGTCAGCAGCTGTACAGGAACCCGAATTTGAGGAAGAGCAACCGAAGGAACCCTTGTCCGCCTATGGCACACCCAGGGAGGTATACCCGGAGGACAGCCTGATCACTACACCAGGCTGCGAAGGTGGGCATGATTGTTTCTGTTGCCATCTGGATTGTGATATCAGGCAGCAGGATTGCTATTGTGTCGAGGCGCCGATGGGCAACCCGTTCCCCTGTGAGATGGTTCCCAAAATACAGGAGCTGCAGGAGAAAACCGGGGACAGATGTCAGATGGTGAATCATGACTTGGCCTATCACCGGGCAGGGGACCACGAACCAGTACCGTGCTGCAAGAAGTGTGCGGATCCCTGCGAGTATATGTGCAGCCGGGCCAGAAATGTGCGGGGCAGCTCCGTGGCTGCTGAGCTGGTAGAGGAAGCCAGACCATGGGAAGAAGAGAAGATCGACGAGAGCTACAATATCGGGGATCTGCCCCAGGCTAAAGAGAGCCTGCTCAGGCAGCTGGCCAAGGTGCTGGTGGAACGGTGTGGAAGCCGGATGGTGCTGGATGGAGTGACCCACATAGGTAGGGGAACCAAGGAGCGGTTGCGAGATATCGACCGGCAGGATGATGGGATCACGTTGCAAGATGGCGTGCAGGCATATCCATCTGAGGAGATTATAGAGTTTTTCCGCGGCGAGGAGGATCTGGGGGTGTGCACTTATGCCAGGTTCGAGACGCAGGCACGCAAGGCCCTGGACGAGTGGGTACGGGCCGGGAAGCCGCAGAGTAAGCCGGAGCCAGAACCGGAGCCTCCAAAAGAAGTAATCGACGCGGAGTTTGCGGAGATCCCGGCGGAGCCAGGGGCGGAAGAACTGACAGATCTGCAGATTGCGAGGCAGGAGCTGGAGCGGGCGAATAATCTGCTGACAAAATGCCTTGAATATATGCAGGGAGAAACCAATATCCACATCAAAAGTTTGAAAATAAAGGCCGCCTCCTTGGCGTTATATGTACGAGATTTGGAGGGCTTTTCAAAACCAGAGCAGCCAGAGCTTCCGATTCTGAGGAATAACGACCAGCGTTCCGAGTTTTTAGACGCCTATGAGACTTGGCCGCTATGGATTGAGGCTGTACAGACCGGTGAGCGGTATTACAGATATGACCTGAAGGATGGGACTAGCATAGTAGTCAAAGTGTATCATGCCATGCTGTTTGATTATACAGTTAGTGGAGTGAAGTATGAGGAACGGTTTACAGAGGGATATGGACAGCATGAGTATTATCTGCTGCAGCCCGGAAAGTTCTTCCGAGATTGTGAGACGAACCGAACGGCGTTGATTGAGAAGCTGAAAGAGATTCAGCGGAAAGGATAGGACGAAAATATGGAGAAAAAGCCAAGGTGCAGTGATTGTCAATATTGTGCAGAGAGAAGAAGGTTGGGGAATCGTAGGAGCGAATATGATTGCGCTCATCCGGATCAGAGATACATTTTGGACTATTTCCAGGAACATCACATCAGTAAAATGGCTGGGTTCCTGAATTATGGCAAGCCTGGCGAGGTCCCAGTTAAGACATCGCCGGCATGGTGTCCCAAAAAGAAGACAGGGAATTAGCATTCCCTGGGCCAATCTTGCGGGGAGGTATGGTTTTAGCAGGATTAGTCTGGATATTTTGGAAGGAGGACGAGAGCGTGGAGAAACATTATTGCGATGTTTGCGGCGCAGAGACGCCTGCGGGCCACCGAAAGATCGTGGTTGAGATAGAGCAGATCCTGGAGGGCGCCGGGGTAGAAGATCTGTGCTGCAGTTGCCAGGAGAAGGCCAGGCAGATCGCCTGGGGCGATGTTGTGCGGGTGGCCATCCAGCGCGCGGGGAGTCCGGTATGAGGCGCAGAGAGTCCAAGGTCATCCGGGCCGACAAGGCAATGGCGCTCCGGGCCAAGGCAGCCACAGCGGCGGAAGCGCTGCGAGAACCGCCGCCGGATACTTGGTCTGCCACAATGCCAGCGTACTGCTATACGATGTTGTGTTCGGATCCGGAGTTGCGGCAGCCATTGAAGGGAGTGAGATGATGGAGAGAGTAAGACCCATAGAGGTACAGGCGATATGCCTGATCTGTAGGAAACGGTATCCGATCGGGACGCCGCGGTGCAGCTGCGGAGGTAGGCTGTACGTGACGGGGACATACAGGAGTGCCATGAAGATTGGAGGTGCAGCGCGTGAACAGAGCGGATCGGCGTCGGCAGGCCCGCCAGCGGGATCGGATCAGCCAAGAGATCATACATAAGGCCCAGCAGCAGCTCAACGACGGCCGGGTGGAGGCCATGATGGTATGTATGGCACTAGGGCTGCACCAGGAGTTCGGATTTGATCGTGATGATTGCCTGCGGGCACTGCGGGCCGTGGACTCTTTGATGGATCCATGGATCCGCGGGGAGCGCAACTTGGAGGACATGCAGCGGCAGGTGCGGGAAGAGATCGGGATTGAGATCAGGTGTTGAGGAGGTGATACCGATGGACAAGGAGGTGCTGATTCAGCATTGCGAGATGAAAGCGGAGATTAAGGATATCCGGAGCCGGAAGGAGAAGCTGGAAAAGGAGATCGGGCGCTTGGGCATCGTGTCAGATACGGTGAAGGGAACCCGGCTGGATGGTACCTATGGCAGCATTAAGATCACGGGATATCCCAGGCCGGAGTATTACCGGAAGAGGGCAGCGATTGAGCGTCACAAGAAGCTGCTGGAGGAAAAAGAAGCGGAACTGTTGGAGCTTACGGCTCAGGCGGAAGAATACATCGAGGGGATATCCAAGAGCGAATTGCGGACTATGTTTCGCCTGTATTACATAGACGGTCTGCCGTGGTGGAAGGTGGCGCAGGCAATGAACCGGTTGTTTCCGAAGCGGCGGGTGAAGTTTACGGAGGACAGCTGCAAAAAAAGAAATCAGAGATTTTTTGAAAATGTCCCCCAATGTCCTGATGAAATTTGCTAATATGCTATCATGTGGAAGCCGGACAGAAACAAAGGCTTCCGCGCCCCCAACCTCCCCACAAGACACGGCCGCCGGGTGCAACAGCCCGCCGGCTGACTTGTACCTGGTTCCTCCCCCTGACATTTCCAGGTACACGCCCGGGTAACCGGGCATAATGCGGGATGGAGCAGTCTGGCAGCTCGCCAGGTTCATACCCTGGAGGCCGACGGTTCAAATCCGTCTCCCGCGATTGGTTACTTTTTCATAGCATTCTCCTCCATGGAGTCCCCTGCTGTTATGGTGGGGGCTTTTCTTTTGTCGAATTTTGGTGTATGATGGAAACAAATGATGGGAGAGGGGCGTGGATTAAGCAATGGCATATGAGAATGAATTGACGGTTTTAAACACTATATTAAATTTTAAAATTCCAGAAGTATCGAATGATACTAAATTTTGGATGATCAGGACTAAGAAAGGATATTTTTATAATGAGTTTATAGGGAAAAAATTTGTTGCATTGGCCTGGAACAGTGTAACTTGTAATACAGATTTTTCAGAAAAATCCAGGGAGGCTTTAAAAGATTCCATAGTTTTAGATTATCCTGATATTAAAAGACCAAGTACAGTTATTAATAAATGCAATAGTTTTATTAACGAAGTAAAAACAAATGATATTTTGGTTATTCCAAGTGCTAAAAGCGCATTTATTACATTTGCTTTTGCGGGTGAGTATTTTGAGGATGAAACCAAGACTTTTGAAGTAGAAAATAAAGTAATATATCGCATAGATCATAAAGATGTTATTATTGATGAAGTGTCATGTCCATATAAAAAGAGACGACATATTGTTCCCATAAGAACGGTAAAATCAGAAGAAATAAATTATAGTTTATATAGGGCAATATCTAACTATCACGGAATAAGCAATTTAGATAATTATTCACGTTATATTCTCAATATGATATATGGTATATATTCGTATAAGAATGATGTTAATATTATATTTAATGTTAGAAAAAGTGGGCCGATCGGACCACGTTTATTATCAGGGATTTTATATGGTGCGACGGACTATTTGTGCGAGATAGGTATAGAAGAGCATAAAATTTCTACACAAGTTAATATAAATTCTCCTGGACCAATTGATTTTTCTATTTTCGACATTTATAATTGGCTAAAAGTTAACTATTTTCCGATTCTTGCGTTGTTGGTGGTTGCTGGTGGAGGTAGTTTTTTGACATTTAAACTTCCGGGTTTGCCACAAATAATAAAAGATATTCTAACTTTGTCGGATGATATAAAAAAGAAAAAGTTAGAGACAGAAAAAGCAGAACTTGAGGTAATACAGAAAAAGATTGAATTGTATGAAAAAATCAAGTCCGCTGGGATAAATCCAGAGGACTTGAAGAAACCGCTTGAAGTTATATTTACTAACACACATGAATTAAATGTTCAGCCAATTGAATTGATGGATACTAATCCAATTGATGTTGTTGTAGCTTCCGAAGAAGATGAATCAGAAGAAGAGTAAGAATTAAAGATATTGCTGACAGTAATATGAATATGCCAATAGCTAAAGTGGAAGAACGCATTATTATATCATAAAACTGCGTGAAAGATAGAAGTTTAATCTGCAGAGATAAAAAGGATAGGAAGCTGGCAATATAAAGTAAGCTAATATAAATTTTATTTAATAATAAAATAGTCAGTTTCATAAATAGCCTCCTCTCTACATTACTATGATAATACATTTTGGTAATGTAGTCTATTGACAAAATAAACAAATGTACATAATGCACAAAAATGTAAATAAGATATAGATAGGAAAGATATTTATTGCAAGAATTTTTAATAGGTACGTGAGCCACCTCCGGGCGGCTCTTTTCTATATCCCAAAACAAACAAGAGAAAAGGCCGCCTACTCGGCCGCCTCATCCCTACATAACTCATCAAGCGTAACGCCTAGGGCGTTCGCCAGTTTAATGGCGGTGGAGATCCGGCCATCACCGCGGGCCTCCAGGTCCTGGATGGTACGACGGGGAACGCCGGAAAGTTCCACGAGCTTGGGGACAGAGAGTCCCCGGGCAGTGCGTATTTCTTTTAATCGCATTGTTTTTTCCTCCTGGAGCATATGATATAGGTGACGGAGCAGAAGAGCCATGCAGCCCATTTAAGCCAGTCAAACAAGGTAGGATTTGCAAAGTCACCGTTAAATCCCTCATAAAGGAATAGGACGGTAAGCACAACTAAAATGATACGGTAAAGTTTCATGTTTATTTCAGCAAATGAATGTGGTATACTATAGGTGAAGAAGGGAGGGGCCGAAGCCCCTGGCCTTACTTCTTTCTCTTGGACCTTTTGGATTTGCTTTCTCGTTTCGTCTTGACTATCAGGCAGATGGCGGTGACGATTGCGAGTAGTGCTTCCGAGAGGTCTTTGATTATTTCGCTTACCGATTCATTCATTTGCTGTCCACCTCCTTTCTATGATTTAATTATAGCACGAATTTACGTGCTAGTCAAGGGGGATATAACGATTTTACAAGGTTTTTTGCACTTGCTTATAGACGGCAAGTGCTTTTTTCTTACTCAAAATATTGGTTATGAAAGCGAGGTGATCCTGATGGCACTGACACCAAAACAGAAAATATTTTCCAATGAATACCTAATCGACCTCAATGCCACCAGGGCCTACAAAGTGGCGTATCCCAAGGTTAAGAAGGACGAGTCGGCCAGAGTAAATGGAAGTAAACTGCTAACAAATGCTAACGTCGCGGCCTACATCGATAAACGAATGAAGGACCGTGAACAGCGTACCGAGATCACCCAGGATCGCGTACTGCAGGAGCTGGCTAAAATCGGTTTTGCAGATGTGACGGATTTTGTGACCATCGAGGGCCGCGGCAGTGGCGCAGAGGTTAAGGTTAAATCCACCGCCGATATGCCCCGCGATAAACTGGGAGCTATTGCGGGGATCAAGGAAGGCGCAAACGGGATCGAGATCAAGCTAAATGACAAGGGGAAGGCGCTGGAGCTGATCGGTCGCCATCTGGGTATGTGGAACGATAAAGTACAGGTATCCGGCCAGGTAGAGACAAACAATCCCTACGCCGGCTTGACCACGGAGGAACTGAGGAAGCTGATCCATGGTGGATAGAGAGACATTAATTAGAGGAGCACAGATAGAGCTTGCACGGCGCGAGTTCTTTTTTTATTGCCATTTGAAAGCGCCGGATTTCTACAAAGAGGACAGACGGTATCTGGTTGACCTGTGTAACGAATTTCAGGACTTTATCCAGTCGGACGATGAAGTTATGGTGGTCAATGAGCCGCCGAGGCATGGCAAGAGCCGCACCGCGGGCCTTCTGGTTGAATGGGTGCTTGGAAATGACCGGGCACAGAAGATTATGACAGGTTCCTACAACGAGACCCTATCCACCATGTTCTCCAAGAACGTCCGCAATGATATCCAGGAGGAGAAGGCGGACCGGGATCGGATTGTGTTTTCCGATATCTTCCCCGGAGTGACAATTAAGCGCGGCGATGGCGCCATGAACCTCTGGAGTCTGGAGGGCGGCTACAACAACTATCTGGCCACTTCACCGACCGGCACGGCCACCGGATTCGGCGCGACGCTGCTCATTATCGATGACCTCATCAAAAACGCCGAGGAGGCCAACAATGAGCTGACTAAGGAAAAGCACTGGACCTGGTTTACAGACACCATGCTGTCCCGCCTGGAGGAAGGCGGCAAGATCATTATTATCATGACCAGATGGGCCAGTGATGATTTGGCTGGCCGGGCCCTGGAACATTTCAGGGAGGCCGGGGCGCGGATCCGCCATATCAGTATGAAGGCATTGCTGGATCCCCAAACCCATGAAATGCTCTGCTCGGAGGTTTTATCCTATCAGTCCTATCAGGCCAAGATTAAAGCCATGGGGGCGGACATTGCTTCAGCCAACTACCAGCAGGATCCCATCGACCTTAAAGGCCGGCTATATAACAGCTTTAAAACCTACAGCGGGCAACTGCCACAGTTTAAAGAGATCCGCAATTACACAGATACCGCGGACACCGGCGAGGATTACCTTTGTAGTATCAATTACGGTGTGACATTTGCCAACGAGGCTTACGTGCTGAATGTACTCTATACAAAAGAACCCATGGAGGTCACGGAACCGGCAACAGCCCAAATGCTACATGCCGGGCATGTAAATGTGTCGGACATCGAGTCCAACAACGGCGGTCGCGGCTTTGCCCGCAGTGTGGAACGGATCCTGCGGGAAGTTCTAAGAAGTAACCACACGGTGATCCGTTGGTTCACACAGTCCAAGAACAAGCAGGCCCGGATTTATTCCAACTCTGCCTGGGTAATGCAGCACGTGTATTTCCCAGAGGATTGGAAGAACCGTTGGCCCGAGTATCACAATGCGATGATCAAATACCAGCGTGAAGGTAAGAACAAGCACGATGACGCCCCGGACGCGACCACAGGCATTGCCGAGAAGAGTGGCGCCGGAACAGCATTTAGCTTTGAGTGAGAAAGAAGGTGATAAAGATGATAGATTACGGCAGCGAGACCCGGCGTATTAACGCCATTGTAAACGCTGGGGCAAGGACCCGAATGAATGATATCCGTTTTCTGGAGAAGGAAATCCAGAAATGGAAGCAGTCCCCCATCCGCAGGGACATGATCCTGGCGGATCGCTATTATCAGGGAGATCACGATATCCTGCACACGCCCCGGACCGCGATTAACGAGAAGGGGGAGCTGGAGCCGGTAAAGAACCTGCCGGACAATCGGATCGTGGACAATCAGTATCAAAAGGCCGTTGATCAGAAAAAGAATTACCTGCTGTCAAAGCCGTTTACGGTCACTACCCAAAATGACCAATATACATCCGCTCTCAAAGACATCATGGATAAGCGATTCCTGCGAACCTTGAAGCGCGTGGCCGGTGATTCCATCAGCGGCGGGATTGGCTATCTGTACCCCTACTACAATGAGCAGGGCCAGCTGCAATTTAAACGGTTCAACAACTATGAAATCATCCCCTTCTGGGCGGATGAGGAGCACACAGAGCTGGACTGTTTTGGCCGGTTGTACCAGATGGATGGATATGAAGGGGAAACGGAAAAGACCTTTGAGTTCTTTGAGGTGTATTCCAGCAATGGCGTGGATCGCTATCAGCTGGACGGCGGGCACCTGATTCCTGATCTGCTGCACCCATCCGGCGCTCATTACCTGGTCGAACAGCATGATCCCGATGGCCAGCATAAGGAGATCCCTTACAACTGGGAGCGAGTACCGCTGATTCCATTCAAGCGCAATGCGCATGAGATCCCGCTGATTAAGTGCTGCAAGGGCCTGCAGGACGGGATCAACCTGATGGTCAGCACCTTTGAAAACAATATGTGCGAGGACGCCCGAAACACGATTCTGATCATAGTCAATTACGATGGGCAGAACCTGGGGGAGTTCCGGCGGAATCTGAGCCAGTATGGAGCGGTTAAGGTGCGCAATGACGGCAGCGGTGCCGGTGGTGATGTGCGGGCGCTGACGGTGGAGGTTAATGCGGAGAATTACAGGGTTATTCTGGAGATATTCAAGCAGGCCCTGATCGAGAATTGCAAGACCTATGACGTCAAGGACGCCCGGCTGACCGGCGACGCCAATCAAATGCACATCCAGACCATTTACCAGGACATTGAACTGGACGCTCAGGAGATGGAGACGGAATACCAAGCGGCCTTTGAGGATCTGCTGTGGTTCGTGGACCAGTATCTGGGCAGCACCGGCCAGGGGGACTACGAGCAGGAAAAGGTGGATATCACCTTCAACCGGAACATTCTGGTGAATGAGACGGAGCTGATCGACAACTGCATGAAGTCTGTGGGCTTCCTTCCCACCAAGCTGATTCTGCAGAGACACCCCTGGGTGGATGATGTGGAGGAGGCCATGAAGCTTTTGGAAGAGGAGGAACGGAAGAAGATGGAACAGATGGATCCATATCAGCAAGCCTTCGGACAGATGAAACAGCAGGAACAGGGCCTGGAAGGTGGTGAGGCAGGTGGAGAAGGTAAGCCGAGGGAATAAAGACTATTGGCACAAACGGTTCGAGCAGCTGGAGGATGAGCAGTACCGGCGCAGCGCGGCCTACTACCAAGACGTGCAGGAGCAATTCCGCAGGACTTCCAATGACATTCAGATGGACATCGGCCGATGGTATCAGCGCCTGGCTGACAACAATAATATCAGCCTGGCAGGAGCCAAGCGGTTGCTGAAAAAGAACGATCTGGAGGAGTTTCACTGGACAGTAGAGCAGTACATAAAAGCCGGAGAGGAAAATGCAGTTGACCAGCGCTGGATGAAGCAGCTGGAAAATGCCTCCGCCCAGCACCACATTTCCTATCTGGACGCGATGAAACTTCAAATTCAGCAGCATGCAGAATTGCTTTCAACAGAATACGAAGGCGGTATGACGGATTTTCTCCACAAGTCCTATACGGATAATTATTACCGTTCCGCCTATGAGATTGCCAAAGGGACCGGTGTGGGAAACAATCTGGCGCGGCTGGATGACAAGCGGATTGATATGGTGATCCGCAAGCCTTGGGCTCAGGACGGTGCGGTGTTTTCAGACCGAATCTGGAGTAACAAGCAGAAGTTGGTAAATACCCTGCATACGGAATTGTCCCAGAATATCATCCGCGGGGCTTCTCCTCAGAAGGCGATTGACAGCTTGGTCAAGACCATGGATGTGAGCCGCAGCCAGGCTGGACGCCTGGTAATGACAGAATCCGCAGCCATCGCTTCCGCGGCGAAACAGGACTGCCTGAAGGAACTGGGAGTGGAGCAGTATGAGATTGTGGCCACGCTGGACAGCCATACTTCGGAGATTTGCCGGGATATGGATGGAAAAGTGTTTGCACAGAAGGATTATGAGGCAGGGGTGACGGCGCCGCCGTTCCATCCCAACTGCCGGACTACCACAGCGCCATATTTCGATGATGAGTTTACAGCGGAGGATCAGCGGGCGGCCAGGGGAGTGGATGGAAAAACGCATTATGTGCCAGCGGATATGGAATATCGGGATTGGGAAAAGAAGTATGTAAAAGAATCCGCTGGACAAACAGGCAGGGTGTTATATGAAGGGATTCCAAAGACTTGGGAGAAACTTACGGAGGTAAGCGACAGCGTAAATGTGAATCCATCCGGTTCCAAAGAAAACTGTGTAAACTGTACAGTTGCTTATGAAATGCGCAGACGCGGGTATGCAGTAGTAGCAGGAGAGCCAATCAAGAAACTGCAACGTGAACCTTTCAGCGCATGGAAGAATCCCGATATAAGGACGATTGGTAAAAATCAGGATGCCCTAGAGGGAATAAAAGAAGATATGAAGAAATGGGGTGATGGATCAAGAGCTCAAATATCCGTTATTTGGAATCCAAGGAGAGATACCGGGACTGCTTGGAATGTCACTTCGAGTATGGGGCACTCTTTTGTTGCCGAACAGCGTGATGGAAAAACGTTCTTTCTTGACGTGCAAACTGGCAAAGAGTATAATGAAAATATATTCTACAGGGTTACGGAAAATGAGGTTCGTTATTGTCGAATAGATGTGTTGGAGATTAATGATTTAGGATCGACAGCGTGTAGAAAAGAGTGATTTTATGATGGATTTTATGAAAGCTTGCGATTTGGCAAGAAATATATTTGTAAAAAGGGATTATAAGGATGGACTCTGTGAGATATTCGATTCGGGGGATCGCTGGATTTTCATAGGGAGAATGTTTGAAGAGGGCGTTGTTGAATATGGAAATTGTCCAGTTGCTATAGATAAAGAGACGGGACAATGTGAGGATTTCCCTTTATCGGATATTGAAAATTATGATTTATACTATGAATCAAAACCTGTCAAAGTACCTCCGGAATATGTTATAAAGGATTGATACCACCAGTCAGCAATGGCCGGTGGTATTTTTATACCCATTTGCCAGCCCGATCAGGCGTAAAACAGTCGGCTTAACCTGAAATCATGCGGTGATACCGCGTAAAAAATCGTAGAGGAGAGGTAAAGATGAAGCGTAAATTTTTAGAGGATTTGGGGCTGGAGAAAGAGGCCATTGACAAGATCATGGCAGAGAACGGGAACGACGTGAATGCAGCCAAGGCGGATTATGAGGCGCTCAAGCAGCGGCTGGAGGCAGCGAATACGCAGATTCAGGAGCGGGATGGTCAGCTGGAGCAGCTGAAAAATGCTACCGGAGACGTGGAAACTATGAAGCAGCAGATTGCGACGCTTCAGGCAGAAAATAAGACCGCGAAGGAGAAGTACGAGGCGGATTTAAAGGATCTGAAGCTCTCCGCGGCGATCAAGATGGCGGTGGGGAACAGCGCCCACGATGCAGAGCTGGTTGCGGGCCTGTTTGATAAGGCAAAGCTGATTCTCTCGGAAGATGGGCAGGTGACCGGCCTGGAGGATCAGCTGAAGGCTATTAAAAAGGAAAAGGCGTTTCTGTTCAAGGAAGAGAAGGCGCCGCAGCAGATTAAGGGCGGGAAGCCGGCTGAGGGGAGAGGGACCCCGCCGGCGGACAAGAAGCCTTCAGAAATGACTTACAGTGAAATGTGCAAATACCTGGAGGCCAATCCAGGTGCAACGATTGAGTAAAAAGAAAGGATAAGATAAGACATGGCAAAATTTAATGAGAAAACTTTCAACCCTGAGGCATTTGGCAGATATGTGGACCGGATTCCGAAAACAAAGCGGAATGAGCTGATCAAGTCCAGAGCGCTGAAGGGAAATGAGCAGATCCGCCAGGCGTTCAGTAGCCAGACCGGTACGGCCTATGCGACCCTGCCGATGAAGGGGCTGCTGGAAGGCGCGCCGCTCAACTACGATGGTAAGACGGATATCACTTCTGAGAGAACAACTACCTTCGAGCGCAGCGTGGTGGTGTGGGGCCGGTCCAAGGCATGGACAGAGGATGATTTTTCCACCGATATTACCGGCGGCACGGATTTTATGGACAATGTGGCGGCACAGGTGTCCGGCTGGTGGGACGATGTGTATCAGGATGTGCTGCTGGCGGTACTGAAGGGTATCTTCGCCATGACCGGGGCCAAGAACCTGGAATTTGTCAATGGACATACTTGCGACATCACAGCGGTGGCCGGAGAGGATAAGGATGGGAATCCTTTAAGCTACGTGGGGCCGACTACGCTGAATACGGCGATTCAGAAAGCCTCCGGCGACAACAAGTCCAAATTCACCATTGCCATCATGCATTCCACCGTGGCAACCAACCTGGAGAACATGCGCCTGCTCTCCTACATGAAGTATACGGATGCGGACGGGATTCAGCGTGATCTGGCCATTGGCACCTGGAATGGCCGGGCTGTGATTGTGGATGATTCCATGCCGGTAGAGCATGTGGACGCGGTGGAAGAGAGCGGAACCGCTGGCCAGGAAGGGTATGTGCCGGCAGTAGCGGCCTATGATAAGTTTACCACCTATGTGCTGGGCGACGGCGCCATCGATTTTGAGAAGATCGGCGCGGAGGTTCCCAATGAAATGCAGCGCGATCCGAAAACCAACGGCGGCGAGACGACCCTGTATACCCGGGACCGTGCCTGCTATGCGCCGTATGGGATCTCCTACACAAAGAAGCGCCAGTCCACCCTTTCCCCGACCAATGAGGAGCTGGCCAACGGCGAGAACTGGACGCTGGTGAACAACGGTGGCAGCGGCGCGGGTCTGAAGGTGATCGACCACAAGGCAATCCCCATTGCCAGGATCATTTCCAGGGGATAAGCGGATGGAGCTGGGGAAGATAAAGGCGCTGCTGGGGATTCCTGAGGCGGACACTTCCCAGGATATCCCCCTGCAGTTTGCCATGGATGATGTGAGGGAGACAATCCTGAACTATTGCAATCTGGATGAGCTGCCGGAAGGGCTGACCTGCACGGCTTACCGCATGACGATTGATTTGTACCGGTACGACCGGCTGGGAGAGTTGGAGGCGCCGCTGGCCGTGACTTCCATTTCTGAGGGCGACACCTCCACCAGCTTCACCAGCGCGGGAGACGCCCTGGCGGGAGGAGGTCTGAAGGACTATCAGGGGCAGCTGAACCGGTACAGAAGGGTCAGGTGGTAAATGATCATGGACGCAATCAGGCAGGCACAGAGGAGGCACAGGGCCGCCATAGAGCAGACGTATGATGGTACATGTGAGATATATGAGCAGAAGCCGGTGAAAGATCCGGACACGAAGGTGACGAGCCACAAGGAGGTTTCTGTGCAGGCGGAAATCCCATGCCACCTGTCCTTCTCCAGTATGCCGCCAGCGGCCGCGAGTGGGACAGCCACTGATGTAGTGCAGACGATTAAGCTATTCCTGGCCCCGGAGCTGATTATACCGCCGGGCAGCCGGATAGAGGTGAGCCAGCAGGGGCGAACAGAGAGCTATGGGCAGAGCGGTAAGGCTGCGGTCTACTCTTCCCACCAGGAGATCCTGCTGGAGCTGTGGCGGGGGTATGCGTGATGGGCAAGGGTGGGAGCTTTGATTTTAAGGAAATCGAGAAGTTGCAGAAGCAGATTGAGCAGATGGAGCGTGATCGCGACCGATTTTGTGAAGCTTGCGCCAAGGAGCTTGCGGCCAGGCTGTTGGCCAAGGTCATCAAGCGGACACCGGTAGGAAAAGCTCCTAAGCTGGCCGGGCCAAGGACGGTTAAAATTAAGGGGGTGGATGGCAAGAGCAGAACATTCCTATCCAAGTCCGGCGCAATTCAGCAAAAATACTGGACAGGATACCAGGGAGGTACACTCCGCAGGAACTGGACAGTGGGGAAAATCCAAAAAATTGGAGATTCTTACAAGATTGAAGTGACGAATCCAACGGAATACGCTTCGTATGTAGAGTATGGCCATCGTCAGAAACCGGGAAGGTATGTGCCAGCCCTGGGAAAAAGCCTTAAAAAGGCGTGGGTACCGGGATCGTTTATGATGACAATTTCTGAACGGCAGATTCAATCAGTGACACCGGCCATTTTAAATAAGATGTTGGCTAATTATTTGAAAGGGGTATTCGATGTATAACGATATTCTGGACGCCGTCACCCGCAAGCTGAATGAGCTGTTTGGAGATGACTATGAAATCTATACAGATCCGGTAAAGCAGGGATTGACGGAACCCTGTTTTTTTGTACAGATTCTGGAGCCCACAGAGAAGCCCATGATCGGCTGCAGGTATTACCGCGAGACCGGGTTTATTATCCAATACCTGCCAAAAGAAACGCCGCAAACCCTGCGGGAAATGAACCGGGCGGCTGAACTGCTGATGGATGGCATGGAGTACATCACCCTGACGGATGGCAGCCGGCTGCGGGGAACCGGCCGGAGTATTCGGCCTGATCTGGATGAGCGTTTGCTGACATTTCTGGTCAGTTATGGCATGTTCGTAGTTAAGGCGAGGCAGGAGGAAACGACAATGGAATCGATTGAGATTGAGAAAGGAATGGTGAAATAAAATGGCACTTGGAGGCGGAAGTTTTACAGAACGGAATAAGGTTTTACCCGGAGCATACATCAACTTTGTATCTGCGGCGCGGGCGGCGGCGATCCTGTCGGAACGCGGCTATGTGGCTATGCCCCTGGAAATGGACTGGGGCCCGGATGGTGAAGTATTCACCCTGAATGGCTCGGATCTGCCGGAGCGCAGCCTGGAGCTGTTTGGTTATGCGTATCATCACGATAAGCTGAAGGGGATTCGCGATCTGTTCAAAAATGCACGGACTCTGTACGGCTGCAGGGTCAATGGCGGCGGGATTCGGGCGGCCTGCGATTATGCGACGGCCCGTCATGCGGGGGTACGGGGAAATGATCTGCGCCTGGTGATCAGCCAGACGGGAGAGCATTACACAGTTAAAACACTGCTGGATGAAGCTGAGATGGATATCCAGGAGGTATCCGAGGCGGCGGATTTGGTGGACAATGCCTATGTGACGTTTAAAGGAGAGACGGCCTTACAGGTTACCGCGGGAGTTCCTTTGACAGGTGGAACCAACGGGAAGCCGTCGGAAGCAGATTACCAGAAGTTCCTGGACCAGAGCCAGAGCTATTCCTTCCACGCGATGGGCTTGGTGTCGGATGACGAGGCTGTGAAAAAGCAGTTTGCCGACTTTACGAAGAGCATGCGGGATGAGATGGGAATCAAATTCCAGACAGTGCTGTTTCGGTATGCGGCGGATTATGAGGGGATTGTGTCTTTGGAGAACTGTTTGGCAGGAAGCGCGGCAGCTGAGGACAGTGGGGCGCCACTGAGTACCGACGCCTGTTCTCTGGTATACTGGGTGACGGGAGCGATTGCCGGCTGCGCGGTCAACGCCTCCAACACCAACAAGACCTACGATGGTGAATTCAAAGTTGATACAGCCTATACCCAGAAGGCGCTGGAAGAGGCGATTAAGGGCGGCAGATTCATTCTGCACCGGGTTGGCGACGAAACCCGCGTCCTGGAGGATATCAACACGTTGGTGACCTATACAGAGGAGAAGGGCAAGGACTTTTCCAGCAATCAGACCATGCGCGTGCTGGACCAGATCGGCAATGATGTTGCGGCGCTGTTCGGGAACAAGTATCTGGGCAAGATCCCCAACGATGAGGCCGGGCGTGTAAGCCTTTGGAACGATGTGGTGACGTATTACCGGGAGCTGGAGAAGATCCGGGCCATTGAGAATTTCAAAGCGGACGACATCGTGATCGCCAAGGGAGAGGGCAAGAAGTCCATCGTTGCCAGCTGCCCGGTGACGCCGATCAGTGCGATGGCACAGCTTTATATGACTGTGGTCGTGCAGTAGAAAGGAGTGAGAGACTATGCTGAATAATCCGATTATGAACGCCAAGGACGCCATCAGCGCGTCGCTGGCGGAGTGCTTTATCACCATTGAAGGAAACCGCTATAATTTTATGCAGGCCATCAACCTGGAGGCCAGTATCGAGAAAACCAAGTCTGAGATCCCGATTTTGGGAAAGACCGGGAAGGGGAACAAGACCACCGGCTGGAAGGGCAGCGGATCGGCCACGTTCCACTACAACACCAGCATTTTCCGTCAGCTGCTGTACCGGTACAAGGAGACCGGGGAGGATGTGTATTTTGACATCCAGATCACCAACGAGGACCCGACCAGCAGCGTCGGACGGCAGACTGTGATCCTGAAGGACTGCAATCTGGACGGCGGGATTTTGGCCAAGTTCGACGCGGACGCGGAGTACCTGGACGAGGATGCTGATTTCACCTTTGAGGATTTTGAGATTCCGGAGGTGTTTGGAAATATGAGCGGAATGCTGTGAGAAAGAGAGGATGAGTGAAGATGGGAGATTTAAGCTGTTTTTTAGCGCAGAATGCTGTAAAGGTGGAAAACGTAAAGGTGGTTGTTTCTAAGCGCTTTTTGGACAAGAATAAGAAGCCGGTAGAGTGGGAAATACAGGCGATTACATCAAGTGAGGATGAGGCGCTGAGAAAGGACTGTACAAAGCGGGTTCCCGTGACTGGAAAAAAGGGACAGTACACCCAGGAGACCGACTACAATAAATATTTGGGAAAGCTTGCAGCAAAATGTACGGTATTTCCGAATTTGGATGATAAGGATCTGCAGGATTCTTATCATGTGATGGGAGCTGACGCGCTGTTAAAAGCAATGCTGACAGCGGGAGAGTATGCGGGGTATCTGGAGAATGTACAGCAGGTAAACGGCTTTGATGAAACCTTGGAGGAATTGGAGGCAGAAGCAAAAAACTAATCGAGGGAGGCGATATGGAGGCCAATGTGGCTTACTATTGCCTCCACAAGCTTCATAAATGGCCCCATGATTTTTTGGCGCTGGACAGGTATGAGAAGGCGTTTGTGATTGCGGCGGTGGAATTAAAACTGGAGAAGGATAAAAAGGAGGCACAAAAGGCCAAGAGCAAAAGAAAAAGGTAGAAATTTTTTGAAATCCACGCTATAATAAGGGTAAGTTATTATGGCGTGGAGGTGTTGGGATGGGATTGTTTGGTGCAAAAGAAGTTTGTTCTATTTGTGGTGGACAAAAAGGCGTTAAACAGGTATCGGATGGATATGTTTGTAAAGATTGTATTACTAAATGCGGTAATTGTCTATTCACATTATCCTGGAAAGATATCTCTTTAAACAGAATAAAGAATGCTATCTGTGATAATGAGGTAAATCAGGAAAGAGGACGGAAATTTTGCGAAACTAAGGTTGTAGAGAAGCAATTATATATTGACGACTCCAATGAACTGTGGAAATTAAAAGATTATGGAGAACTTTATTTTTCTTATGATGATATAATAAGTTATGAGTGCATCAAAAATGGCACAGGCGTCTTATCTGTGGGTATTGGGAGAGCGATGGTAGGGGGATTGTTGTTCGGAGGTGCCGGTGCAATTTTGGGAGGAATTTCGGGCTCAAAAAAGAAAGAAGAAATTGATGAATTCAGGATTCTCATAAAGACTAAAAATAAATCATTTCCAGAATTAAGTATCAATTTACTAACAACTGGCAAAGTAAAATCAGACTCAATACATTTTAAATCATGCTGTAACAAGGCAGAAAAGATAATGTTGGAGTTAGAGCGTATAGGAGGTTCAGAAGAAACTGCTGAAAGCGATAGCAGTTCAGAGATTTCAGCAGCTGATGAGATTTTGAAATATAAGAATCTTCTCGATGCAGGAGCTATCACGCAGGAAGAATATGACACCAAAAAGAAACAATTATTAGGTATATAGACAATGAAGCACCCGGGGAGATCCAGGTGCTTTTCTTATGGGTAAAGTTATTTACTCAGTGGTGTGTGGTTCGAAGAATAAAAGATAACGTCATCAATGATTTTCTGAAATTCGTGCACAACCTTTGCTATGATGTGATTTTTTAGATGCGCAGTTGTCACTGGATGTTGTGATGAGATAGGAGAGGTGGCATGATGGCGCCAAAAAGTGTGATTGAAAAAGCCGAAAGCATGGCAGGGGGAATAAATAAACGAAATGTCCTAAATACAAATGAAGTGTTTGAAATCTATGAAAAGACATCAGGCTTTAACGAAGCAACAGCTGTAAGATTTCGTTATGGCTACATGCAGGGGATGAAAGCCGTCAAGGCGGAGATGAAAGTAAAATAGTGTGATAACCGGAACGTCCTTCAAGCGAGGGGCGTTCTTTTATACAAATTTTAAGAGAAAGGAAAATAAAATTATGGCAACGATACAATCATCCCTGCGGCTATATGATGGCATGTCACCAGTATTAAAGAAAATAACGAGTGCTATGAATATGGCCATATCATCTTTTGAGGATATGTCAAAAGCATCCGGCCAGCCATTTGATACCGCCCGGCTGCATGACGCACGAAAACAACTTAATCAAGTGGAGGCAGAGATTGACCAGATTGACGAGGCAATGGATCGGGCCAGAAAGGGGCAGGAAAAGCTCAATCAAAGCATGGGACAGGGAAATAAAGAAGCTCATAGATTAAGGGAAACTTGGGAGAAAATTTCCGGTACGCTTGGTATGGCTGGAATTGCTGTTGGGGCAAAAGAAATTTTGACTGGTGCCAATGATAAAAGAGCGGCCGGGAATACTTTACAGACCCAGACCGGGATGCAGGGGGACACGCTGGAAACGGCGAAACAAAGTATGAAAAACCTGTATATCGATAACATGGGCGAAAATCTCGATGATGTGGCTCGGAGTATGTCAACCGTTTACCAGATTACAGGGCGCACGGGTTCAGGTTTAGAGCAAATGACTAGGGCAGGATTGCTGCTGAGAGATACATTTGGCTATGAAGTGACTGAGAGCATGCGGAGTGCTGAAATGATGGAAAAGCAGTTCGGTATCTCTGGGGTACAGGCGATGGACATGATAGCCCAGGCGACTCAAGCGGGACTCAATAAAAATGGTGATCTTCTCGACACTATCAATGAATATTCCGTGCAGTTTCGGAAGTTAGGATTTGATAGTACCGATATGCTTAATATGCTCATCAATGGTGCGCAGAGCGGGACGTTTTCGGTTGATAAGCTGGGTGATGCGGTTAAGGAGTTTTCAATTCGCGCAATTGATGGCAGTAAAACGACGCAAGAGGGATTTCAAGCAATTGGACTGGACGTTAATACAATGGTGGGAGCGTTTGGAGCTGGAGGGGACGCAGCAAAGCAGGCATTTCAACAGACAATCGATGCAATCAGCAGGATGGAAGATCCGGTACAGAGAAACATTGCAGGAGTGAATCTCTTTGGGACTATGTGGGAGGATTTGGGATATGAAGGGATTATGGCTCTAGCAAATCTTAATGGCTCTGTTGAGTTAACAACCCAGAATTTGGAGGATTTGAATAATGTTAAATACGACGATGCCACAAGTGCTTTAGCCTCCCTCGGACGTACCATAAATATGGGATTGTCAGGCGTAGTAGGTAGTGTTGTAAATGCAGTGACAAGGCACATGAATGACTTTACAACGGGATTGCAGGGGGACGCAAGCCAGATACAGGGGATATTCGGCGGTATCGGTCTTGTAGTCGGGATTATTGGCAGAGCTATATCGGACAATTGGTCAATCATAGAGCCTATTATGTGGGGAGTTTTGGGAATATTAGGCACATATTTATTATATGTTGGATATGTAAATGCAGCGGAAGCCATAGGGTTGGCTATCAAAGGAGCTATAGCGGTTGCAAATGGAATTCATGCAGTGGCAATATGGGCTACTACAAGTGCTACATGGGCTCAAACAACGGCACAATTAGGGCTAAATGGAGCAATGTACGCTTGTCCAATTGTTTGGATAATAGGATTAATAATTGCACTAATCGCTGTTTTTTATATGGTGGTGGCATGGATTAATAAAACACGGGATACATCCATTTCCGCCACAGGAGTCATCTGTGGCGTATTCGCTACCGCCGCTGCAACCATAGGAAATATCCTGATGGGCGTACTGGAAATAGGTTTGGGCATCATCGAGTTTTTGATAAACGGCTGGGTAGCTTTTGCCAATTTTTTTGCCAACTTTCTCAACGATCCGGTAGGCTCCATCATTCATTTGATTGCGGACATGGGCGACGGGGTATTAGGCGTTATCGAAAAGATAGCCCAGGCAATTGATTTTGTATTTGGCTCCAACCTGGCGGATTCCGTGTCAGGCTGGCGGGATGGCCTGTCTGAGATGGCGAATAAGGCGGCAAGCAAATTCGGAAATGGGAAATATGAAGAGAAGTATGACAAATTCGATGCGGACCAAGTGATGGCTGATATGGGGTTATCCATGGAACGTTTCGATTATGGAGATTCTTATAAAACCGGCTATCAATTCGGAGAAGGCGCAGAGAAAAAACTTGGAGGTATATTCGACGATTTTAACAATACGAATCCATTTGATGAAACCGGAGGAGCTCAGAACACATGGGATGGCATCAATAACAACACCGGCAGCACCGCTGCCAACACCGCTGCTATAGCCGATTCCATGGACATCATGGACGAGGACTTAAAGTACATGCGCGACGCCGCCGAGCAGGAGATCATCAACCGCTTCACCCTGGCCGAATTAAAGGTAGACGTGAACAACAATAACACCCTTACCAAAAAGGCCGACTTCGAGGATCTGGGCGCATTCATGAACACTTTCACCAGCGGAGTCCTGGCGGCCGCAGCGGAAGGAGGACACATCTGATGGCTTATGAAGTATACCTTGACGACATGCTGCTTCCAATTCCACCCCAGAAAATCCCGATCAAATACCCCGGCCAAAACAAGACGGCAAATCTGATCAGCGGGGAGGAGATCAACATGCTGCGGCCTACCGGTCTGGCGGAGATCTCTCTGGATATTGTATTCCCTCAAATGGATTACCCGGCAGCGGTCTGGGACGGCAGTGTGGACGACGCAGAAGATTTTCTGGACCATCTCCAGGAACTGAAGGAGAGCAAAGTCCCCTTTGAATTCATCGTGATCCGCGATGGCCCCGGCCGGCTCCATTCCTTTGACACCAATCTGGATGTAACCTTGGAGGACTACAAGGTGTCTGACGACGTGAAGGAGGGATTCGACCTGGCAGTCTCCATTTCATTGAAGGAATACCGGAACTATGGCACCAAGATCATGAATTTTACTCTGATTGAAGACCAGAGTGTCCCGACAGCCAGTGAGTCGGAGCCTGAGCGCAAGGGCCAGCCGGATGAGGTTGGCGCCTATACAGTTGAAAACGGGGATAATCTGTGCAAGATTGCGAAGAAACTGCTGGGGGACAGTAACCGCTGGCAGGAGCTTTATGACCTGAATCGGGACAAAATCAGCAATCCAAACCTGATACGTCCAGGCCAGATCCTTACGATCCCGACATAAAGGCAGGTGAATATAATGGATGTACATTTATATATCCAGAACGGCCAAACGGTTTATGAACCAGTGGCTCTGGACAGCGTTACCTGGGAGACGAAGCGCAAGGGTGAGGCGGGAAAATGCTCCTTCACCCTGCTCCCGGACAGCCGCCTGAAAATAGAAGAGGGAAATGCAATCCGGGTGGACGTAGGCAGCCAGCCGGTATTTTTTGGCTTTATCTTCGAACGGAGCTGGAACAGCAACGGTCAGGTGAAGGTGACTGCTTACGATCAGCTGCGATATCTGAAAAATAAAGACAGTTACAATTATGAGGCCAAGACGGCAACCGAGGTGATCCGCATGATCGCCGGTGATTTCCTTCTGAACGTGGGAGAGCTGGAGGATACCGGCTATGTAATCGAGTCCCGGAATATGAAGGACAAGACGCTGTTTGATATTATTCTGGACGCCCTGGACCTGACCATGATCTACACCGGGAACATGTTCGTTTTCTACGATGATGTGGGAAAGCTGGCGCTGAAAAATATCACGAATATGAAGCTGGGAATCACGGTCAACGATCAGACTGCCCAGGATTACGATTTCAAGATCAGCATTGACCAGAACACATACAATCAGATCAAACTTTACCAGGACAATGAGCAGACAAAGAAACGAGATGTGTTTATGACAAAGCACACGGAAAATATCAACAAATGGGGGATTCTGCAGTTCAACGAGAGTGTTGACAAGGGTGTAAGCGGCCAGGAGGTGGCGGAGCGCTATCTGGCCATGTACAACCAGCCAACCCGGAGCTTGTCCGTCAAAAATGCCTTTGGAGATATCCGGGTGCGCGCAGGTTGTCTGCTGCCGGTATTTCTGGACGTACGGGAAATGCAGCTGCAAAATTATCTGCTGATCGAAGCGGTTACCCATAAGATTGATCAGGGAATCCATACTATGGATTTAACGTTGAAAGGAGCTGGTATCAATGCCTGACAACCAATGGCTTGATAATATGAAACGGATCATGCTGCAGGCCGTGGAGGCCGGTGATCCCTGTGACCTTCTTCCCGGCACGGTGGTGTCGGTCTCCCCAGCCGCTGTGCAGATTGATCAGAAGACCACAGTAAAGGGGGGCCAGGTGCTGGTACCCCAGCGGCTCACGGATCACACAGAGACGATGGTGATCCCGGAGTTGGGAGAGGTGTCCGTGACGGTAAAAAGTGGATTAAAACCGGGAGAGCAGGTGCTTCTGTTACAGAAAAAAGGTGGCCAGCAATACCTTGTGTTGGACCGTTGGTAGAGAGGAGGTGCAGACGTGCTGCCGGATACAGGTAATATTTTAAAACAGGACTTTACCGTCCGTAAACAGCCATCCAGGACATACCGGCTGAAAAATGGTAGGGTCTTGGGATATGTGGACGGCCTGGAGGCAGTAAAGCAGGCGGTGAACTGCATATTAAACACGGAGCGGTTTGAACATGTTATCTACAGCTGGAATTATGGCCGGGAGTTTTCAAAGCTGTACGGCCGGTCTCAGGGAATGTTGGAATCCAAAATAAAGAAGAGAATCAAAGAAGCGCTGACGCAGGATGACCGGATCCGAAGCGTCGGGGCTTTTTCATTTTCTCGAAGCGGAAAGCAGCTGCTTGTGACATTTACGGTTTCCTGCGATCAGGGAGTATTTGAGGCTGAAAAGGAGGTGGACACGGGTGTATGAGAACGTAACGTATGAAGATATTTTAAAACGTATGCTGAACCGGGTTTCGGCCGATTTGGATAAGCGGGAAGGGTCCATTTTATACGACGCCCTGGCTCCGGCTGCTATGGAAATGCAGATGATGTATACAGAGTTGTATGCCGTTTTGAATGAATTATTTGCAGATACCGCCGGCCGTGAGTATCTGGTCAGGCGGGCCGCGGAGCGCGGGTTGACCCCAAAGGCATCCACCTATGCAGTATTAAAGGGCGAGTTTGATGTGGATATCCCCATCGGAAGCCGCTTCTCCTTGGAAACGCTGAACTATGTGGCGGTGGAACGAATTGCTCGCGGTCAGTACAAAATGCAGTGTGAGACCATAGGCACAGCGGGGAATATGCTGTTTGGAACGCTTATTCCAATCGAGTATATCCGAGGATTAACCAAGGCAGAGCTGACGGAGCTGTTGATCCCAGGGGAGGATGAGGAGGAGACGGAGCGGTTCCGGCGGCGCTATTTTGACAGTCTGAATTCCCAGGCGTTTGGGGGTAATATTGCAGATTACAGGGAAAAGGTGAACGGTATATCCGGCGTGGGAGGCGTTAAGGTGTATCCGGCGTGGAACGGTGGGGGAACGGTAAAACTGGTTATCATCGGTTCAGACTATGGGGTCCCGTCAGATGAGCTGATTCGAGCGGTAAAAGATACCATTGATCCGGAAGTGGATGCCGGGAAGGGGTATGGCCTGGCGCCCATTGGACATGTGGTGACAGTAGAGGGGGCGGCGCAAGAGCAGATTTCCATATCCGCCACGATTGTTTACCAGACAGATTATAATTTCGAGCGGTGCAAGGAGGATATTTTTAAGGCGATTGATACCTACCTGCACGAGCTCAATATGACCTGGCAGGATGACAGTCAGACGATTGTGCGGGTTTCACGGATTGAGGGAAGGCTGCTGGATATCGAAGGGATCATGGATGCCTACGATACGACGATCAACGGCAAATCGGGCAACTACGCGCTTCCTTCAAGTTCAATCGCAGTCAGGGGGGATGTGAGTGGATAAACGGGTTGAACAGTCGGAGCGGGTATTGGACCTGGCCGGGTACGTGCCGGAGTTTTTGCGGGATGTGACAGAATTCAGGCAGTTGTATGGAGCTCAGGAATATGAGCTGAAACGGTTGTACGGGAAAATGGACGAGCTGTGGAAGGACAGTCTGATTCCATCCGCCACCATTCAGGGGATTAAACGGTTTGAGCGTATGATTGGGTTGAAGCCGTATCCAGGCGATACGCTGGAGGAGAGGCGCTCTGCGGTATCTCTGAAATGGAACCAACAACTTCCCTACACGCTTCCCCGGCTCAGAGAGCGCTTGGAGCTTGCGGTGGGGGAGGTGGGGTATGAACTGTGGGTAAGGGAAAATGCATATGAGCTGGAGCTGTGGATACTGGACCAGCCATATCGTGTGCTGCAGGACCTTCGGGATATGACGAGGCAAATGATCCCGGCTAACTTGGTTTTTGGTTTTGTTGGGAAATATCCGGGGAAAATCGTTGCGGAGGTTACGGCGGGATGCCGAATGGAGCTGATGGCGGATTTCTTCGCTCGGTATAACCGGGAGTTTTTGTATTTGGATGGAAACTGGTGGCTGGATGGAACCTATCTGCTCAACGGATATAAGGAGATCGATGGGCTGGATCTGTACCCGGCCAGGATGGCAATCCAAAGTGAATGGCGCAGTCCGGTGACGTCCTCGTGGTTATGGGGATATGGGGCTGGCGTAGGGGGGACACCTGAGACTGGAACAGATCTTCGGATTACCGGCGCTGCGGTCGGGCAGCCGGCGGGAGAAGGCAGGATAGGACTGGCGTGGATGCAGCCGGCGGCGCCGGAGATGGATTGCCAGCTGCGGGTGGAACACAATTTATGGTATCTGGACGGAGCTGCGCTTTTGGATGGAACTAGATTTTTAGATGCGGAAATATTTGAATATGACCTTTGAGGTCTTGAAAGGATGGTAAATACATATGGCACAAGGAGTAATCACGGAGATCGGACGTAAGAAACTGTGCAGGGCCCACTCGGGTGATCAGACATTACCTGCGATCACACAGATGGCTTTCGGCAGCGGAGGCGTGGATGCGGATGGAAATGTGATCGAGACAACCGGGGCGGAGACAGCACTGAAAACGGAGCTGCTGAAAAAGGATGTTGACGGCCACAGCTACACCAACGAGAAGGAGACAACCTGCCGGTATACGGTGCGGCTCTCCAAGACAGAGCTGGCAAACCAGAACATTTCCGAGCAAGGGCTTTTTGACGCGGATGGGGATCTGGTTGCCTACAAGACGTTCCTTTCCAAGGGCAAGGACGACGACATGGAGTTTATTTTCGATATGGATGAAATATTTTAAGGAGGCGCGGAGATGGCGAATTTTCCGATTACAGAAAAGCCGCAGTTTGCGGATACCATGGAGCAGATCACGGCTCAGGACAGAGCTGCGCCAGACACGTTCAACCCGCGGTATCAGACTCTACTGGACAATGATAATTATCTGCGGGAGCAGGTGGCGCGTCAGGATCGCACGACTGTGGTCAACCTGCCGGCGGCCGGCTGGTCTGCGGCCGCTCCATACAGCCAGCGGGTGGCGGTGCCCGGGATCTTGGAGACCGACAACCCGGAGCTGCACCCGTACACGCCGAAGGATATATCGGAGGCAGAGCTGAAGCAGCGGCAGAAATTTACCGGGATGATCACGGACGGGGACACCGAGGATGGATATGCCACGTTCTACTGCGGTGCTAAGAAACCCACGGCCGACTTCCCGGTGTTGCTGAAAGGGGTGAGCGCGAGTGAGTAAGATGATTATCAATGGAGGAGGAGCCGGCGGGACCGGATCGGACGAGTGCACGGCCAGGCTGTCCGATATCCCCGCGGGGCTGAAAGCTGTGACAGCTGACAGCAACGACGAGGCTGGCGTGGGTACCATGGCCATGACAGGCAACGCCCAGGCGGCCCACGTGCTGGCCGGGGAGACGTTCTACACCAATAACTACAAGACCAAGCTGACCGGGACCATGACGGTCAACAGCCTGCTGAATTTTAGCGTAGCCGTCTATTCAGGCCGCAGGGTACTGGCGAAATGGCAGAACCCGAATCAGGCGGCAGGGAAACCATTCAGCGGCGTGATCATTCGGTATTCCACTAGTGGATACCCTGGGACAACCGGCGGGACACAGATTTACAAGGGGGCCGGGAATAACACGGCGGCCGGAGCCTGGTCACAGGCTTACCTTGACATGCCAGCGCTGGACACCACCTATTATTTCAGCTGTTATCCCTATGTTACAATTGTAATTAATGGAATAGTAAGAAATGTAACCTGCAAGACGGGAGCAGAAATCAATAAGACATTCACGGCTTCTGGATTATATACGATTCCCACAGGATATACGAAAGCAGACATATTTGCTGTTGGAGGCGGAGGGTGTGGGCTGTTTAAAGGAGGAGGTGGTGGAGCTGGATATGCAAAGACCGCAAAAAATGTTACTGTTTTATCCGGGCAAGTTTTAAATATAGTGGTTGGCGCGGGGGGATTATATTCAGGTTCGTCGGGGAAACCTGGGGCTGCCTCGTCTGTTACGCGTTCAAGCACTACATTAATAGTCGCAGAAGGTGGAAAAATCAGCACGGATTCGTATTATGGTAGTGATAGAGGCGGGGACGGTGGCTCCGGTGGTGGAGGGTCAGGATATGTAGATAATAAAACAATCGAAAATGGGGGTACCGGTGGGAGCAACGGAAGTGACGGCAATACAAACTACGGTTCACACGGACCAGGTACCGGACAGGGTACGACCACAAGAGCATGGGGCGCCGCAAATGGCACATTATATGCTGGTGGAGGTGGCGGAGGAGGAGACGGATATACTGGTTCAAGCAGCTTAGGAGGCGCCGGAGGCGCTGGTGGAGGAGGTAAAGGTGGAAATGGTTCCATCTCTTCTGACGCAGGAAATGGAGCTGCAGGAACTGCTAATACTGGTGGTGGCGGTGGCGGCGGGGGGAAATCCCACAGGGGAAATAATGGGTCTGGAAGCAATGGCGGTTCTGGCATTGTATTAATCAAGGTATATTAAGGAGCGATTTTATGGGTGAATTATATGGATCAGTGATCAATGCGATGGCGAAAACGTCGGCAGTAATTAATAAAACTTTTACGGCCTCAGGATCATATACGGTTCCAGCAGGATACATCAAAGCAGATATATTCTGCGTGGGAGGTGGATCCGGTGGAGTAGGATATCAAAGCGGAGGCGGAGGTGGGGGCGGATATACCAAAACAGTTATAGGCATAGCGGTTGCAGCAGGACAAGTATTGGCGATCACCATAGGGGCAGGCGGGCAAGGAGGGCAGAATACCACGAAAAACCGTCAGGGATATCCTGGCGGAGTCTCAACGGTAACAAGATCCGGAACAACAATATGCTCTGCGGAAGGTGGAACGAATGTAAGGTCAAATGGTACTAATGTTGATGTCACATCAACATTATATTTCAACTCAGGGAAAAACGGTGGATCTGGTGGAGGCGGTCAAACAGATGAAGGTCATGAGAATGAGGATGGTTATTGGGTTGCGGTAGAAATACCAAAGAATGGCGGATCGAATGGAAGTAGAGGAGAAGGAACATACTCTCTGGGAGGAGGAAAGGGGCAAGGAACCACCACGAGAGCGTATGGTCAATCATCTGGCACGCTGTATGCCGGTGGAGGTGGAGCCGGAAGATACAATAATATCACGTACGGATCCATGCCTGGGGCGTCCGGCGGCGCTGGTGGCGGCGGGAAAGGCGGAGACGGAGCCAAGGCGCTCGATATTGTGTTGGCAAGTGGAAAAAATGGGGCCGCCAATACGGGCGGCGGTGGTGGCGGATCTGGCTACAATTATACTAATGGCAGCGCGAAGCCTGTAGGAGGCGATGGTGGTTCTGGAATCGTGCTGGTCAAATTATATTAATGGAGGTAATGAAAGATGGCAGAGATAAGCTATGCATACATACAGGTCGATGGTGACGGAGCCGTTCAGAACATTGCAATGTTCGAGAACTATGAGGACGCGAACCGGATCACCCGGGCGGTATACGGGGATCAGGCGTTTGCGGCAGAATACCGCTATGCGGTCCGGCCGGGAGGGGCTGACCGGTTCCACGATGGCCGATTCTGGCGTGTGGAAGAGGATGGGACAGAGACGGAGGCTGAGTATATCCCGACGGAACAGGACAAGATCAACATGCTGCAGGCAGAAAACGCTCAGCTGAAAACAGAGAGTAATGAACTCACGCTGGCAATGGCGGAAATGATTGGAGGTGGCACAGGTGTTGAGTAATATCCAAAAAAACATTATTATCCGGGCGCTGCGGATCCGCAAACAGAATGGGGAGGATCCGGCGGTGGCTGTGAAGGATTACACCAAGCTTACCATGGCGGAGCAGGCCGAGGTATTGGAAGAAGTCGAGGGAGGGCGCGCAGATGGGTAAGATGATAATTAATGGGGTTGTAAACTTAGACGAAGTGACCGGAACCCCCAGTGATCTGATTAAGGGCAAGAGCGCGTACCTCCACGGGAGTGATGAGCCCCAGACGGGCACCCTGGAGCTGACCGGGAATGCGACGGCGGCTTATGTGTACAGCGGAAAAACTTTTTACAGCACGGACCCCAAAGTGAAACTCACTGGAACCATGACAATCAGCAGTATATTGTCTTTTAGTGCAGCCGTGTACTCGTCCACGGCCATTACATTTAGCTGGAAGAATCCTGCAAAGGGTCCATTTTCTGGGGTTATCGTTATTGGGAAAACTGGAAGTTATCCGGCGAGTATTACAGATGGAACACAATATTATAAAGGTGCTGGAAATAATACATCCGCAAATGGGACATCAAGTGCCACGGTGAGCAAGTTTTCAGGTGGTATCCAATATTACTTTTCAATATTTAGTTACTGCACTTGCTCAGCAGGTGAACTTCGTTCGACTAGGTTATTTACAGCTACGGCCAAAACTACAAAAGGAATTCAAACTTTTACCGCTTCAGGCACATTTACAGTGCCTGCCAATGTACGAAGCATAGATATTTTCTGTGTCGGAGGCGGAGGTGGAGGTGGACGTGATAACAGCGATTATTCCAGAAAAAGGACAACTGGAGGAGGTGGCGGATATACCGCAACTAAAAAGGCATATCAGGTAACACCGGGACAGCAATTTACGGTCACAGTAGGAAATGGCGGTGGATATATGTCGGATGGGGGCACCAGTTCGTTTGGCACCGTTTTAACTGCAAATGGTGGTAAGCAGGGGCGGAACTGTCACGGAAAATGGCTTAATACAAGTGGTGCAGCAGGAGGTTCGGGAAGCGCTTATATCAGAGATGGAAATCCTGGAACGCCAGGTAGCAATGGAAGCAGTGGCAACTCTACAACATGGCAAGAATATGACAATGATGATGTTTTACAAACCTATACAGTAAGTGGTGGTCAAGGTCAAGGTACGACAACGAAGGCATTTGGTGAAGCTTCCGGAACCCTGTATTCTACAGGAGGAAAATATATGGATGTTGGTACTGGAAGCGATGGGGCTGCTAATTCTGGTAATGGTGGATCAGGAGGAAATTCTTCTGGAAGATCTGGAGGCTCAGGGGTGGTAATTGTAAGATGGGGTTATTAGGAATGTTGCTAAGAAGATCGAAGTGATAATACGGATGGAGATTACGCAGATAGAAGCATAAAAGAAAGGATGGCGCCAAATGTGAATGATGAAGAGATCGCTGTTAAACTTACCGCGTTAGAACATGAAACAAAGTCGGCAAAACATCGGATCGATGATCTGGAAGTACAAAATCAGGCTATACAAGACCTTGCTCTGTCAGTAAAAGAATTGACTATCAACATGGGAAATATGCTCCATGAACAGAAGAAACAAGGAGAGGATATCGAAAAGTTGAAAGCAGAGCCAGGAGAACGATGGAGCAACATGCAGCGAACTATATTTAATACAATCGTAGGAGCCGGAGCCGGGGCATTTGCCACCGGTGTTTTTTATATGATGGCGCAATACATCAAATGAGAAAGAGAGGTATCGATATGTTTAAGAATTGTGTTTTCAGAGCAGATGTGGATACGATCAAATGGGCCAGGGCTGCAGTGCGTCGGGCAGCTAAGACGATGGCCCAGACCGCGGTAGCCATGCTGCCGGCGGCCGCCACGATCACGGCAGTGGACTGGCGCATGGTGATCGGAACGGCGCTGCTGGCCGGCGTGGCGTCGATTCTGACGTCCCTGGCAGGCCTGCCGGAACTGGACAAGGTATCCTGACCAGAGACGATCCTGCCATATCCCGGCCGCAGGGTCAGAGCGGCGCGAACCCAATTAACCAAGCACGCGAAAGGAAGGTACACTATGCCCGAAATCAACCCCAACAACATGACATCCGAACAGCTCAACGACCACATCAACGGCCATCCCGGCGGGAAAGGCCCGGCTACATACTGCGACCACACCACCCCCTACGGTCCGGCCACCGGCCAGGAGGACTCCCGAGCCCACGATCCGAACCCCAATGATGGCAGCGCGGACAAGCCGGCCATGCCGCCGGTGATGCCCCGGCCGCACCACAACAGCGACCAGGATCCGGATCATGGACCTGGCATGAAATAGGCTGTTGCGATATCGCAACGGTTGTAACGTCACAACTTTTTGGCCCTGGGACATCCCGGGGCCTTATTTCATATTATAGGACAAGGAGGTAAACACTATGAGAGATATTACGTTATGTCATCCCCGCCTGCAGCAGCTGGCTGCCAAATGGATCCAGGCCTGCGCAGCACAGGGAATTATCGTGGGAATCGCGGAAACCTTACGAACCGTAGAAGAGCAGGAAGCACTCTATGCCCAGGGCCGCACCAAGCCCGGTCAGATCGTAACCAATGCCAGGGGAACATCCTACCGCTCCCAGCACCAGTGGGGTATCGCCTTTGACTTTTTTCTGATGATGGACGTGGACGGCGACGGCAAAACCAGTG
>QFCH01002547.1_pt1 | contig 35877 bp, 34 predicted proteins | sample 5346071 | NCBI WGS metagenome assembly QFCH01 (sample SAMN09062255, study PRJNA434731) | Human gut metagenome, whole genome shotgun sequencing project. | isolation source: stool timepoint B chromium assembly | host: Homo sapiens | collected 2015
CATCCAGATATATATGCAAAAGTTCTTGAAGTGGGATTATGTGATATAGATACATTCAAAACAGCAAAGGAGTTTTATCAAGATAGCGTACTTATTGAAGTGTTAGAAGATTATTGTAAGAAAAGTTTACATAGTGATACTATATCAAATGCCATTAAAATATTAGCAGACTACAAAAGATGCAGTGAAATAGATATTTTATATTCTTTATATAGTAATGAACTGGAAATAATAAAAAAGAACTATTCAATAGCAAAAGTTTTGACATACAACATGAAAGAATTAGATAAATGGATTCGAGATAATATAAACCAGAATATGGATACTATCATTAATACTAGTATTGATGATGTTGAAAACAAGGTTACCTGCTTCATGGATTCGTTTGTAAATGAAAAGCAGTTTATAAAATTTGCTGATATGAATTTGCTCTCAATTGATGATGTAAGGTTAACGAATAGTAGTGAGGCAGAAATAAGTAAAATTAATCTCGAAATAAAAAGATGTATTATTTCCTCTGTATTATCATATATAGAAAAAGCGAGAGGATTAAGGAAACAATGTGATGCCGCTTATGCTGTATTTAATAGCGAGATTAAGAAGCGAAATGAAGCTATTGTGGAAAAGTATAATGAATTAAAATCCGTAGGTGTATTTGCGTTGTCAAAAAAGAAAGAGCTAAAAGCTATTATTTTTGATATGGAATCTGAATTGTCTAAATATAGGGTAGAAAATGAACCGAAAGATTTAGAAAAGGCATATTATAGGATGTATAGTTAACTATAACAACTCTGATTGTCTCAAAAAAGCTCGGAAATACAGGCAAATCAAGGGATAAGGGCACCGAATTTACTACCCATTTACTACATTCGGAGGGAGCCTTGACACGCCGCCTTTTCCCATGAAGCCCACTATCCCAAACAGCGCACATCGAAAATCGAATACGACACCGCAGACAGCGGCGTTCTCTTTTCCCCTTTGGGGAGATCAGGACGCCGCTTTTTTGGCACCCAAAACCAGAAAGGAGGCGACCGCCTATGTACTTTACGTCCGGCAGCGACCAGGCCTTTGAACAGCTCATGCAGACAAGGCCAGGCGCGGATCATTTTGACAACGGCGAGGCCGGAGCGCCGGAGGACTGTGGCACTTGCCGATTTTATCGCCCGCACTGGAAATATCAATTCTGCGTTTACGCAGAGTGCCCTTACCAGCCGGGCAAGCTCACCGCCTTTGACGCGGTGAAATTCCAAGTGAAAGGAGTTGACGACGAAATGGCAGTTTTTCGTGTGGAGAAGAACCGGGGCTACACGGTGATGAGCAACCACCACCTGCGGAACAAAGACCTGTCCCTGAAAGCCAAGGGCCTGCTGTCGCAAATGCTGTCCCTGCCGGAAGATTGGGACTATACACTGAAAGGCTTGTCCCTTATCAACCGGGAAAGCATTGATGCCATACGGACGGCGGTGTGGGAGCTGGAAAAGGCCAGGTACATCACCCGCCAGCAGAACCGGGACGGCAAGGGCAAAATGGCCGATATGATCTACACCATTTATGAGCAGCCGCAGCCCCGGCCAGAGGCAGCGGAGGAAGAACAGCCGGGATCGGAAAACCCGGTGTTGGAAAATCCAACATCGGATAATCCAACGTCGGAAAACCCGGTATCGGGAAATCCAATGCAATTAAATAAAGATAAACAAACTAAAGACCCATTAAATACGGATGGATTAACTACCGATTCCATTCCTATCCTTTCCCCTCCCTCTCCTTTGGGGAAAACAGCGGCTGCGCCGCCGGAACGGAAAGGAACGGGAGCGAAGTCACAGAGCGCCGTAGCGGTTTATCGGGAAATCATCATGGACAACATCGAGTATTCCCATCTGGTGCAGAACACCCGACTTGACCGGGAGCTGTTGGATGAAATCGTGGACTTGCTGGTGGAAACCGTATGCAGCGCCCGAACGACTATCCGCATTGCCGGGGACGATTACCCCGCCGAGCTGGTGAAATCCAAGCTGATGAAGCTAAACAGTTCCCACATGGAGTTTGTCTTTGACTGTATCAGCAAAAACACCACGGAAATCCGAAATATCAAGAAATACCTGCTGGCGGTTCTGTTCAACGCCCCAAGCACCATCAACGGCTATTACACGGCGCTGGTGGCCCACGATATGAACACCGGCAAAATCTGAAACGAGGAGGACAGCCCTATGAAACAGGGAACTTTGATTTTTGACGAGCAGGCAGACCGCTATGACATCCGTTTTGACCTGTCGGACTACTACGGCGGCCTGCACTGCGGAGAAACCTTTGATGTACTGGTAGGCGGCAGATGGAGGCCCGCCCGCATAGAAATGGCTGACAACTGGTATCTGGTGGGTATCCGCACCGACGACCTCTCCGGCCTGCGGGTGCGGATCTAAGCTGTGCCGCCTGCCTGCTTTGACTTTCCAAAGGAGGGATAGCAGTTGCAGGAAGAAATCGAACAGAAAACCATCGCATTAGCGGTTAAGACAGGCAAGCTCACCGGCCAGGTATTGCAGGCGGCCATGAAGAAATTTCTGGCTGTCCGTCAAACAGCCAAGAGTAACCCCCACCAAGGCAGACAGAGCTTGCGGCAGCTCAAAAAGGACGGTTGCGCCCTGTCCAACATTGAAATCACCGATGCCAACATCGGCCTGTTTCGGCCCTGCGCCAAGAAATACGGAATTGATTTCACGCTGCGGAAAGACCGCACCACCCATCCGCCCCGGTATATCGTGATTTTCAAATCCAAGCAGGCGGACAATCTGGAACAGGCGTTTAAGGAGTTTACGGCCAAGAAGCTCAAACAGCAGGAACGCCCCTCCATCCGAAAGACCCTTGCCGTCCTGAAAGAAAAGGCGGCGGCCAGAAGCAGCCAGCAGGCCAAGGAGAAAATCAAGGAAAGGGGGCTGTCACGATGAAGCCGGAAATGAAAAAGCTGATAATCGCCAACCTGCCCTACCTGTTGTTTGTTTACCTGTTCGGCAAGCTGGGACAGACCTACCGGCTGGCGGCTGGGGCGGATTTGCCGGAAAAGCTGCTGCACCTTGCGGACGGCTTTTCCCTTGCCTTTGAAAGCGCCGCCCCCAGCTTCCACCTGTTCGATCTGGCGGTGGGCGTGGCCGGTGCGGTGGCACTGCGGCTGATGGTGTACTGCAAAAGCAAGAACGCCAAGAAATACCGCCGGGGCGTCGAGTACGGCAGCGCCCGTTGGGGCGGCCCCAAAGATATAGCCCCGTACATCGACCCGGTGTTTGACAACAACATCCTCCTGACCCAGACGGAACGCCTCACCATGAACAACCGGCCCAAAGACCCCAAGACCGCCCGGAACAAAAATGTGCTGGTGATCGGCGGTTCCGGCAGCGGCAAGACCCGGTTCTTTGTGAAGCCCAACCTTATGCAGTGCGTGTCCAAGGACTACCCGACCTCATTCGTGATTACTGACCCGAAAGGAAGTCTGATTGGCGAAGTGGGCCAGCTCCTTGTGCGGTGCGGCTACCGGGTAAAAGTGCTGAATACCATTAACTTTTCCAAGAGTATGCGCTACAACCCGTTTCGCTACATCCATTCCGAAAAGGACATTTTGAAGCTGGTAAACACGCTGATCTGCAACACCAAGGGCGAGGGCGAAAAGAGCGCCGAGGATTTTTGGATCAAGTCGGAACGTCTGTTGTATTCGGCTCTCATTGGCTACATCTGGTACGAAGCGCCGGACGATGAAATGAATTTCACGACGCTGCTTGAAATGATCAATGCGTCGGAGGCCCGCGAGGACGACCCGGAATTTCAATCCCCGGTGGATGCCATGTTTGAACGGCTGGAAGAAAAAGACCCGGAACACTTTGCGGTGCGCCAGTACAAAAAATTCCTTCTGTCGGCAGGCAAAACCCGCAGTTCCATTTTGATTAGCTGCGGAGCCAGATTAGCGCCATTTGACATCCGGGAAGTGCGGGAGCTGATGGAGGACGACGAGCTGGAGCTTGACACCATCGGGGATGAAAAAACGGCCCTGTTCCTCATTATGAGCGACACGGACACGACGTTTAACTTCATTCTTACCATGGTGCAGAGCCAGCTTATCAACCTTTTGTGCGACCGGGCCGATGACAAATACGGCGGGCGGCTGCCCGTCCATGTGCGGATGATTCTGGACGAGTTTGCCAACATCGGTCAGATTCCCAACTTTGACAAGCTGATCGCCACCATCCGAAGCCGGGAAATCTCGGCTTCTATCATTTTGCAGAGCCAGTCACAGTTAAAGGCCATCTACAAGGATGCAGCGGAAATCATTTCCGACAACTGCGACTGTACGCTTTTCCTGAGTGGAAGAGGTAAAAACGCCAAGGAAATCGCTGACGTGCTGGGCAAGGAAACGATTGACAGCTACAACCAAAGCGAAAACCGGGGCGCGCAGACCTCCCACGGACTGAACTACCAAAAACTCGGAAAGGAGCTGATGAGCCAGGACGAAATTGCAACCATGGACGGAGGCAAGTGTATTTTGCAGGTGCGCGGGGTGAGGCCGTTTTTCAGTGAGAAATACGACATTACCCGCCACCCCCGCTATCAATACCTCTCGGATGCCGACAAACAGAACACCTTTGATGTGGACAGGTACTTGTCGTCCCTGCGCCGGAAAAAACGGCGCGTGGTATCGGAGGATGAACCCTTTGACCTTTACGACATTGACCTGTCGGACGAAGATTTGGCCGCTCAGTGAAGCGGCTTTTTCCGTAATCAATCAAATTTGTTCGCCGGAAACCGGCAGAAAGTGAGGCATATATGGAATTTTTCAATAGTGCAGTGGATACGTTACAGACCATCGTTGTGGGCCTGGGCGGGGCGCTCTGTGTATGGGGCGGCGTCAATCTGTTGGAGGGATACGGGGCCGACAACCCCGCCAGCAATGCTCATGTACGGTAAAGTATCACAAGAAAATTATGTCGAATTGACAGCCGCCTCCGCTATACCGAATAAGGAAATAAAGAGTCCTCAAATTTTGCGCTACTAAATGAAGACGAGCGGAAGTAATCTCCCGCTCGTCAGTAAACTTAACTATGCCATATCAATCCCGCTTCTTTCCCGCCACCGGCACTAAGAACAGCGCGGGCAACAGCAGGAAAGCGGTACAGACCAGCCCCCAGGGTATGGACACCTGCTGGGCTACCAGCCCCACAATAGGCCCGCCGATGATCTGCCCGAAAGAGTCCAGCTGTCCGCTGGTGGAAAAGACTGTGGCGCGCATTTTCTCATCCACATGGTCGTTCATCCAGGCGGCCAGCACAGGCTCCTTGATGGTGCGCATAAGCCCCGCCAGCAGGAACACCAACAACATGAACCAAAAGCTCCGCCCCACCGCGAAGAGAACCAGGCACAGGATATACCCGGCGCTGGTGGACATGACCACACTGGTTCGGCTGACAGTCCCTTTTTTCTCCATGCGGGCGATGAGCAACTGAGAAGCCAGAATACCTAAGCCGCTGCCGATAAGACTGATAACACCGAACCAAGTGACGCTGTTCAGCGGCCCGATAACGGGTATTACCGTGTCATCCAGAAAATGAGCGGTGGAGAGCCGGTCAAAGCCTTCACTGGCAAGTCCCCCGCATAGTGTGATTGCTAAGAGCGCCAGCAACACAGGTGCGCCTTTCACAAAGCCCAGGTTGAGCTTGAACAGGCAGACAAAGTCTTTAAGCAAGCCCTGCCGTTCCTCAATAGCAGGGGAGAAGTTGGTTTCTGGCATGATGCGAACCAACACCAGCCCCAACAACAAGCACAAACTGCCCCCCAAGATGACAGGCATTTGCAGGTTTATGTTTCCCAGCAGTGTGCCCAGCACCACGCCCAGAACGCCGCCGATTTGCCCCATTTGACTGCCCCGCAGGAACACCTTGTCTATGGGTTTGTCCTCTTCCTCCGAGGCAATCCACGCCTCCAGAGCGCCGGTGATGAAGGTATCACCGCAACCCCAGACAACCTGGGCCAGCAGAACCGGCGCGAACCACGGTAGCGCACCCTCCATCAGAAAGCCCAGGCCGTAGAGGAACATTCCAATCAGCACCGAGCGCCGACGGCTATACAAATCCGCCACCACACCGGTGGGTATCTCGAACAGAAAGCAGGAGGTCTCCAGAACCGTCCCTACCAGGACAAGCTGGAAAGCATCCAGCTGCACCACCTCCAGGTGGTACACGATGGAAAGCACTGTGGACATAGAAACCGCCAGGGAAAAGACAAATCGGAACAGCAGGTAGACAGAATATGCCTTTGAATTTTTAGCAAACATGAAGTTACATTCTCCTTTACGAATCAGTGGGTTGTTTTGTGAAACAAGCCCGACTGCCGCGCAGGAAGGGCAAACTTCTCAGCCCTTTCTAACAGTGATTTTAGAAAAGGCCTCCTTAAAGTGCCCAAAGCGCCGTTAAAAGACTTGTTTCTGTTTTTGCAGTTTGCCATATGAATACCTCCGATACTGAAATTAGAACAACATGGCTGTTCTTCTTCGCGATATTATAGCAAATGGGCTTTGTGTTGTCAATGTAAAGAGAAGCGAGAGCGAGAGCGAGAGCGAGAGCGAGAGCAAGTATCGACCAGTGTACCAAATTTCGCTTTTTGCTCATTTGTCCCCCGGTCAGATACTTGTTGGGGTTGCCACCCCAAACCCGCCTTTTGCGGCTTACGCCGCCGAAAAATCCCCCACAAATATTTTTTGGATTTTTCAAAAACAGTTCCGATTTACACCCTGTTTTTCTCCTATCAGTGAGAGGACAAATCGCAGCAAACGAAAGGAGATGAGCCACCATGACACACAGAACCTACAACACCCCCAAGCGGAAATGTGTTGTCAAGACCCGTCTGACCGAGGACGAGCGCAGAGCCTTTGAGGACAAATGTGCCGCCCTCTCCATGAGCCAGTCGGAGTATATCCGGCAAGCCGTTTTTTACAGCCGGATTTCCCCTGTTATCCGGGTGACTGCCCACAGCGAGGAAATGCTCACCGCCGTAGCTTCCCTTGTGGCGCAGTACGGGAAAATCGGCAGCAACTTAAACCAGATTGCCCGGTATCTGAACGAATACGGCACCCCTTACAATGCCCTGTCCGGCGAAGTGAGAGCCGCTGTTTCCGACCTTGCCGCCCTCAAATTCGAGGTGCTGAAAGTGATAGGTGAAGCCTATGGCAACGATCAAGCATATCAGCTCTAAAAATGCCGACTATGGAGCCGCCGAAGCCTATCTGACCTTTGAGCATGACGAGTTTACCATGAAGCCCACCCTTGACGAAGCCGGGCGGCTCATTCCCCGGCAGGACTACCGGCTGGACACGCTGAATTGCGGGGGTGAGGATTTTGCCCTGTCCTGCATACGGGCAAATCTGCGGTACGGCAAGAACAGCAAACGGGAGGACATCAAGAGCCACCACTATATCATCAGCTTTGACCCACGGGACGCAACCGACAATGGCCTGACCGTTGACCGGGCGCAGGCGTTGGGGCTGGCCTACTGCAAAGAGCATTTTCCCGGACACCAAGCCCTTGTCTGCACCCACCCGGACGGACACAACCATAGCGGCAATATCCATGTGCATATTGTCATCAACAGTCTGCGGATTGCCGAAGTGGAGCGCAAGCCCTACATGGACAGGGCAAGCGACACCAGAGCCGGGGACAAACACCGCTGCACCGCAGCAGCCATGCGGTATTTCCGCAGCGAAGTCATGGAGATGTGCCACCGGGAGGGACTTTACCAGATCGACCTCTTGAACGGCAGCCGAAACAAAGTGACCGAGCGTGAATACTGGGCGAAGCGCAAGGGGCAAGTCAAACTGGACAAGGAAAATGCTGCCCTGCTTGCCGAGGGTATCGCACCCCGACAGACCAAGTTTGAAACCGACAAAGACCGCTTGCGGCAGTCAATCCGGGCGGCGTTGTCAAAATCAAAATCCTTTGAGGATTTCTCCGCTGCTCTCATGCAGGACTATGGGATTTCCGTTAAGGAGAGCCGGGGGCGGCTGTCCTATCTCACGCCGGACAGGACGAAGCCCATCACCGCCCGGAAGCTGGGGACGGACTTTGACAAGGCCGCTGTCCTTGCTGTTTTCCAGCAGAACGCCCACAGAGCAGCCGCAAAGACGCAGAACAGGCAGGAACACCAGCCGCAGCTTTCTAAGGGCATACAGCGGACAAAACCCGCCCAAATCGCCCCGAACCCCGACAGCCCGCAGCGGCTTGTGGATATAGCCGCCAAACGAGCCGAGGGAAAAGGCATCGGCTACGAGCGTTGGGCGAAAACCTTTAATCTCAAACAGATGGCAAAGACCATGAATTTTCTTTCCGAGCATGGTTTTACCAGACCCGAAGATGTGGAGGCAGCCCTTGAAGCCGCTATTTCCGGGCAGCACACCGCTGGGGAAAAGCTGAAAGAACTGGAATCCAGAATCACCGCCAACAAGGAACTCATGCACCAGATCGGCATTTACCGCAGAACCAAGCCCGCCCATGACGGGCTGAAAACCGCCAAGAAGCCGGAACGATACCGGGAAGCGTTTCATGCAGACCTGACACTATATGAAGCAGCGGTGCGGTATTTCCGGGAACGGGGATTGAAGAAATTACCCGCCACTTCCAGACTGCAAGCGGAAACTGAAGCCCTGATTTCCGAGAAAAGCGGGCTTTACACCGAATACCGGGAGCAGAAAGCCAGAGCCGCCGAGCTGCAAAAGGTCAAATCCAACCTTGCCGCCATGCTCCGGCAGGAACGGACAAAAGAGGTGCGCCGGGATTGGGAGCGGTAAGGGTGTTCCGTTTTGTTCCACCCCCGCCGGAAAGGGGCTTCCATTCTGCACACCCCTTTGCTATGGAAAATTAGCCGCTGAAACCTGACCCCAAATGATACCGAAACCGCACAAAAGCGTCCCCTATATCTGGCCCTATCCGCAATACCACCTGCCTTTTTCAAGGGGCATACAGAGGGGAAAAGCCCCGAAAATGACACCGAAACCATACACCAAACGCCGCCTATCCCGTTACTCCGATAGAAGCGGCAGAAAGGAGCCGCCATGCCGAGAATGAGCAAGAAGCGCAAGGAAGAATGGGCGTTCTTCCTCAATGAGCGCAACCGTATCACCTACAATCCCCTTTGCCGCAGGTGCCGCCGCACCTGTAAGCAGAGTTTCCGGGCTATTATCATCGACTGCCCGCCGTTTCTTTCCAAGCGGGCGAAGCTATGAAGCCGGACAACACGCAGGAAACCATTTATGTAGGGCTAGACACAGGCTTGCCGCCCTACCTGCCATATCCCCGGTTCCTGCTGAAAATGGACATTTCCCAGACCGCCAAGCTGCTCTATGCGCTGCTGTTAGACCGCACCACCCTGTCGCAGCGGAACGGCTGGCAGGACGATCAGGGCAGGACATTCATTGTCTATCCCATAGTGGAGATTGCCGAAATGCTAGATAAGGGGCAGACCGCCATCAAAGCCGCATTGAACGAACTGGACGCAGCTGGACTTCTGGAACGGAAACGGGTGGGATTTTCCGCAGCCAACCGCCTGTATGTGAAGCTGCCGCCATTAGTACGGATTTCCGACCCTATGACAGTCGGAAAAGCGACCCTCATAAGTGCGGAAAACCGACCTGCTGATAGTCGGAAAAGCGACCTTATGACGGTCGAAAAACCGCCCCCTAACAACCTTACTATAAACAACCTGATAGAAAGCCAAACAATGGGAGTGAGTGGAGAGCTACACAAACCGTTTGGCAGATATGAGAATGTTTTTCTGACCGAAGCCGAGTATGACCAGTTACAGGCAGAATACCCGGACAGGCTGGAACGGTTCATCGAGGAAATGAGCCGCTACCTTGCCGCCAACGGGAGAACCTACCAGAATTATGCCGCCGCCCTGCGAATCTGGGCAGAGAACGATAAGAAGGGCACCCCGAAACAGGGCATCCCGGACTACACCTGCAAGGAGGGAGAAAGTTTATGAACAAAGTCGAGAATATCAATCTGCTGCCGGATACCGAGCCGGACAGCGGTGACTACACAGGCGAGGACGGTTTGCTGTACTGCGGAAAATGCCGCAAGCCCAAAGAAGCCTACTTCCCGGAGGGCAAGACGCTTTTCGGGCTTGCCCGCCACCCGGCAGAGTGCGACTGCCAGAAGGCGCAGCGGATTGAGCGTGAAGCTGCCGAACAGCAGCGCAGACACCTTGACACCGTAGAGGACTTGAAACGCCGGGGATTTTTCGATACCGCCATGCGTGACTGGACTTTTGAAAACGACAACGGCAGGAACCCCCAGACAGCTGTTGCCCGGTTCTATGCGGAGCATTGGGACACCATGCAGGCCGAGAACATCGGCTATCTCTTTTGGGGCGGTGTAGGAACCGGCAAAAGCTACCTTGCGGGCTGTATTGCAAACGCCCTGATGGAGAAAGAAATCCCCGTCCGCATGACGAACTTTGCCGCAATCCTCAATGACCTTGCCGCCAGCTTTGAGGGCAGGAACGAGTACATCTCCCGGCTCTGCCGTTATCCGCTGCTGATTTTGGACGATTTCGGCATGGAGCGTGGAACAGAATACGGGCTGGAACAGGTTTACAGCGTCATTGACAGCCGATACCGCAGCCGCAGGCCGCTGATCGTCACCACCAACCTGGCCTTGCAGCAAATCCAGAACCCGCCGGACACCGCCCATGCCCGTATCTATGACCGGCTGCTGGAAATGTGCGCCCCCGTCCGTTTTACGGGCGGCAATTTCCGCAGGGAAACCGCACAAGCCAAGCTGGAACGGCTGAAAAATCTGATGAACGAGTGAAAGGAGTAGCCTATGGCAGATAACAAGAAGATCAACCGAACCAATCCCCGCCGCCCCGACTGCGTGACGGAAATCCGCATGGGCAACTCTGTCCTTGTGGTGTCCGGCTTTTTCAAGCAGGGCAGCACCGAAACCGCCGCTGACAAAATAGTGCGGGTACTGGAAGCGGAAGCCGTTACTACACAGGAGCCGACCTATCTGGCGTAAGCGGAGCATGAGAAAAGTGGCTATATTGTGATGTAGCCACTTTTCTCACAAAAGAAGTTCGTAAAGTTTAAATTGCATGGGGATACCTATATCAGCATAAGTAATGGCTACCGTATCTACATACTCAAAGCCAAATGATGTATATACTTTCACCGGCACATCGTTTCCTACAATACAGTCCAAGCGTATTGCTTTTTGTTTCCAGTTTTTTGCGGTCTGAATTGCGTGTTTCACAAGTTGTTTTGAGTATCCTCGGCCGCCATAGTCCGGTAAAACGCGCAGAGCGTGGAGAATGACTACTTCATTTTTCTCCGCGTTAATATGCCACTGGACGGTATGATAAGCGTCGTCACAATCGTGGTTTATAATATAGGCAGCGACAACTTTATCACTTTCTACACCAACAAACTGAAAACCACTGTGAATAGCGTCCTTTACCATGTCTTGCGAGGGAAACCCACCTTTATCTCCATCAGGCAAGAAATCCTTTTCTCCGAGAACTTCACACATCACATTGTAAAAGGACATGATTTTCTCAAAATCGCACATTGTAGCTTGCTTTATCTTCATTGTTTTGCTTACCTCATATCCGGATTTTAAGATAGTCTACCATAAAAACATAAAGATTTCTACTCAACACAAGACTGCTACACAAAAACCAGCAATTTAACACGCTGTAAAGAATCAGATTTTACACTTTTACCGCTATACAGCCCTCGCTATTCCGTGATACAATAAAATTATGGAATAGTGGGGCTGGCTGTCGGAAACGGAGGATTTTATGTTAAGACAAGCCACCCAAAACCTGATTACCGCCCTTTATCCGAGATTGTCCCATGAGGACGAATTGCAAGGCGAGAGCAATTCCATCTCGAACCAAAAAAGGATACTCGAAGCCTACGCAAAACAGAACGGCTTTACCAATCTGCGCTGGTATACCGACGACGGTTATTCCGGGGCAAATTTCCAAAGGCCGGGCTTTCAGTCTATGCTTGCAGATATTGAAGCCGGGAAAGTGGGAACCGTTATCGTCAAGGATATGTCAAGGTTAGGGCGAAACTACCTGCAAGTGGGGTTTTACACGGAAATGCTGTTCCCTCAAAAGGGCGTGCGGTTTATCGCTGTCAACGATAATGTGGACAGCGCAAACGGCGGCATGGACAACGATTTTACCCCGCTGCGAAATCTGTTCAACGAATGGCTGGTGAGAGATACGAGCAAGAAAATCAAGGCAGTTAAAAGGTCAAAAGGCATGAGCGGCAAGCCTGTTACCAGCAAGCCGGTTTACGGCTATGTGATGGACGAGGACGAAAACTTCATCATAGACGAGGAAGCCGCCCCGGTGGTACAGCAGATTTACCAGCTTTGCCTTGCCGGGAACGGCCCGACCAAGATTGCCCGTATGCTGACGGAGCAGCAAATCCCCACGCCGGGGACGCTGGAATACCGTAGGACGGGCAGCACCCGCCGTTATCACCCCGGCTATGAGTGCAAGTGGGCAACCAACACCGTAGTGCATATCCTTGAAAACCGGGAGTACACCGGCTGTCTGGTGAACTTCAAGACGGAAAAGCCCTCTTACAAGGTCAAGCACAGTGTAGAGAACCCCATCGAGAAGCAGGTCATTTTTGAGAACCACCATGAGCCGCTGATCGACACAGAAACATGGGAGCGTGTGCAGGAGTTACGCAAGCAGCGCAAACGCCCGAACCGCTACGATGAAGTGGGGCTGTTCTCCGGGTATGCTATTCTGCGCCGACTGCGGCCATGTGTTATACCAGCAGCGGTATCAGAATCAAGACCGCAAGCAAGACTGCTACATCTGCGGCAGCTACAAGAAACGCACCCGCGACTGTACGGCGCACTTTATCCGCACCGACCTACTGACCGCCGGTGTCCTCGCCAATCTCCGGCAAGTGACCGAATACGCCGCCAAGCATGAGAGCCGCTTTGTGAAGCTACTTGTCCAGCAGAACGAGATCGGCGGCAAGAGAAAGACCGCCGCAGCCACCAAGCAGCTTGAACTGGCGCAGGAGCGCATTGCCGAAGTGAGCCGCATTATCAAGCGGCTGTATGAGGACAATGTAAACGGCAAAATCAGCGACGAACGTTTCATGGAACTGTCGGCAGACTACGAAGCCGAGCAAGCGGAACTAAAAAAGAGAGCCGCCGCCCTGCAAGCCGAACTGGACAAGTCACAGGCAGCCACCGACAACGCCGAGAAATTCATGGGCATTGTACGCAAGCACCTTGCCTTTGAAGAACTGACCCCCACCCTCTTGCGGGAAATGGTGGAGAAAATCGTGGTGCATGAGTGCAGCTACGACGAGAACGGCACCCGCAGGCAGGACATTGAGATTTATTACAGCTTTGTCGGCAAGATTGACTTACCTGAATAACCGCCCGACCTATCCGACACAATGGCCAAGTGCCGGATAGGAACGGCAAAATTTTTTACACTTCTATTGCTTCTTTATCGCACACAAGCAAAGAGCCAGGGAATCAAGCAGCTTGTCGCGGGCGGAGGCGTGGCCCTCATTGGCATGACCCTCGTCCCGCTGCTGTCCGGGCTGCTGGGATAATCCTTTTATTTATCTGCAAGCAATACGCCGCGCCCTCCTGCTGTTTGGAGGGCGCGGGAAAGGAGGGATACACACATGATTGATGATTTAATCGGGGAATGGATCAAAGGCATCCTGATTGACGGGATCAAGGGAAACCTGTCCGGCCTTTTCAGTACCGTGAATACCAAGGTCGGGGAAATCGCGTCGGATGTGGGCAGCACGCCGCAGGACTGGAACGGCGGCATTTTTTCCATGCTGCAAACCCTGTCCGAAACGGTCATTGTCCCCATTGCGGCGGCCATTCTCGCCCTGGTGATGTGCTATGAGCTGATTGAAATGATCGTGGAAAAGAACAACATGCACGACTTTGATACGTCCCTGTTCTTCCGCTGGATGTTTAAGAGCGCCTTTGCCATCCTCATTGTGACAAACACATGGAATATCGTCATGGGCGTTTTTGACGCCACCCAGGCCGTCGTGAACCAAAGCGCCGGTATCATCATCGGGGAAACCAGCATGGACTTTGATACCATGATTCCGGCTCTGGAAACCCGGCTGGAAGCCATGGACATCGGCCCTCTGTTGGGCCTGTGGTTTCAGACCCTGGTTGTGGGGCTGACGATGCACGCTTTATCCATCTGCATTTTCCTTGTTACCTACGGGAGAATGATTGAAATATACGCTGCGACCGCGCTGGGGCCGATCCCCCTTGCCACGCTGGGCAATGCCGAATGGCGGGGCGTCGGCCAAAACTACTTGAAATCCCTGTTGGCGCTGGGCTTCCAAGCGTTCCTGATTATGGTTGTTGTTGGCATCTATGCGGTGCTGATTCAGGACATCGGCACGATGGAGGATATTTCCGGCGCGATCTGGGGCTGTATGGGCTATACGGTGCTGCTGTGCTATGGTTTGTTCAAAACCGGCAGCTTGTCCAAAGCTGTATTCACAGCCCATTGACGCGACACTATTTGCACAGGAGGAAACAGGCTTATCAAGGAATCGCAGAAGAAAACCTATCACATTATTTACGCTGACCCGCCGTGGAGATATGACCAGAAAACGGTACAGGGGGCAGCGGAAAACCACTATCCCACCATGGGAATCAACGCGCTGTGTGCCCTGCCGGTGGAAACCCTGGCCGCCAAGGACTGCCTGCTGTTTTTGTGGGCTACGTTCCCCATGCTGCCGGAAGCCCTGCGGCTGATTCAGGCGTGGGGCTTCACTTTCAAGACCGTGGCCTTTGTATGGCTCAAACGGAACAAGAAAAGCCCCACTTGGTTTTACGGGCTGGGACACTGGACAAGAGGAAATGCGGAAATCTGCCTGCTTGCCAAGCGGGGACACCCCAAACGCTATTCCCGAAGCGTCCATCAGTTTATTATTTCCCCCATTGAGGAACACAGCAAGAAACCCGACATCACCCGCGAGAAAATCATCGAGCTTGCGGGCGACCTGCCCCGCGCAGAACTGTTTGCCAGACAGAAAATCCCTGGCTGGGATGTGTGGGGCAACGAAGTGGACAGCGATTTTTCCCTGTCCGCACGAGAAACGAGGTGATTTTATTTGGCTTATGTCACTGTCCCCAAGGATTTTACCAAGGTGAAATCCAAGGTGGTATTCGGACTGACGAAACGCCAGCTCATTTGTTTTGGCGGTGCGCTGCTGGTCGGCGTCCCGCTTTTCTTGTTGATCCGGGGCCGCATCCCCACCAGTGCGGCGGCGCTCCTTATGGTGTTTGCCATGCTGCCGGGCTTTCTGCTGGCGCTGTATGAGCGCCACGGCCAGCCCCTGGAAGTGGTGGTGCGCCAAATCCTGGAGTGCTGCTTTTTTAAGCCCAAGGAACGGCTCTACCAGACCAACAACGCTTACACCGCCCTTGTGCGGCAATTCCAAATGGAACAGGAGGTAAATTCCATTGTTCAAAAAGCAAAGAAACGAAACGAGCGCAAAAGCGCCGGTCAAACTCACCCGCGCCGAGCAAAAAGAAATTCAGGCCGTCATCCGCAGGTATAAGGGCGACGGAAAGCCCCACTCCGCCCAGGAGAGTATCCCCTACGAGGCCATGTATCCAGATGGGGTTTGCCGTCTGACGCCCCGCAGGTTTTCCAAGTGCATCGAGTTTTCAGACATCAGCTATCAGCTTGCCCAGGCGGACACCAAGGCGGCCATCTTTGAAAGCCTGTGCGACCTTTACAACTATCTGGATGCCTCCATCCACATCCAGTTTTCCTTTCTCAACCACAAGATCGATCCCAGGCAGTACGCCAAGAGCCTTGAAATCCGGGCGCAGGGCGATGCCTTTGACGACATCCGCACGGAGTATTCCGCCATCCTAAGAGACCAGCTCGTCAGCGGGAACAACGGACTGGTCAAGCGGAAGTTTCTCACCTACACCATTGAGGCTGACAGCCTGAAACTGGCCCGTGCCAGACTGCACCGCATTGAAACCGACCTGTTGGGCTATTTCAAGAGCATGGGGGCCGTGGCGTGGGGGCTGGGCGCAACGGCCCGGCTGGAAGTCATGCACCGCATGTTCCACCCGGACGGAGAGCCGTTTTCCTTCGATTGGAAGTGGCTGGCTTCCTCCGGCCTCTCCACCAAGGATTTTATCGCCCCGTCGTCGTTCCGTTTCGGGAACGCCCGGATGTTCGGGCTGGGAGGCAAGTACGGGGCTGTCAGCTTCTTAAACATCCTGTCCCCGGAGCTGTCGGATGAAATGCTGGCCGACTTTCTCAATACGGAAAACGGCATTGTGGTGAACCTCCATGTGCAGGCCATCGACCAGAGCAAGGCCATCAAGACGGTGAAGCGCAAGATTACCGACCTGGACGCCATGAAGATTCAGGAGCAAAAGAGGGCTGTCCGCAGCGGCTACGATATGGACATCCTTCCCAGCGACCTTGCCACCTACGGGCAGGACGCCAAGGAGCTGCTAAAGACCCTGCAAAGCCGGAATGAACGGATGTTTCAGCTCACCTTTCTTGTCCTCAATACCGCCGACACCCGGCAGGCGCTGGAAAACGATGTGTTTTGGGCCGCAGGCGTGGCACAGAAATACAACTGTTCCCTTGTACGGCTGGACTACCAGCAGGAGCAGGGCCTTATGAGCAGCCTCCCATTAGGGGCCAGCCACATCCAGATTGAGCGTTCTCTGACCACTTCCAGCGTGGCCGTGTTCGTCCCCTTTGTAACGCAGGAGCTGTTTCAGGATGGAGAGGCCATGTATTACGGCGTCAATGCCAAGACCGGCAACATGATTATGCTTGACCGGAAGCGGGCGCGCTGTCCCAACGGTTTAAAGCTGGGTACGCCAGGAAGCGGCAAGTCCATGAGCTGCAAATCCGAAATTTTGAGTGTGTTCCTCTGTACGCCGGATGACGTGTATGTATGTGACCCGGAGGCCGAGTATTACCCCCTTGTAAAACGGCTGCATGGACAGGTGGTGAAGCTGTCACCCACCAGCAAATCCTATGTGAACCCGCTGGACATCAACTTGAATTACAGCGAGGATGAAAGCCCGCTGGCCCTAAAATCGGACTTTGTTTTATCGTTTTGTGAACTGGTGATGGGCGGCAAGAACGGGCTGGACGCCATCGAAAAGACGGTCATTGACCGGGCGGTGCAGGTGATCTACCGGCCCTATCTGGCAGACCCCAAGCCGGAGAATATGCCGATTCTTTCCGACCTCCACAAAGCCCTGTTAGACCAGAATATCCCGGAGGCCGACCGGGTGGCCCAGGCCCTTGACCTGTATGTGAACGGCAGCTTAAACGTGTTCAACCACCGTACCAATGTGGACATTGAAAGCCGCATTGTGGCCTTTGACATCAAGGAGCTGGGCAAGCAGCTAAAGAAAATCGGGATGCTGATCGTCCAAGACCAAATTTGGGGCAGGGTGACGCAAAATCGCAGCCAGGGCAAGGCAACGTGGTTCTTTTGTGATGAATTTCACCTGCTTTTGCGGGAGGAACAGACGGCGGCCTTTTCCTGCGAGATTTGGAAGCGTTTCAGGAAATGGGGCGGCATTCCCACAGGTGCCACGCAAAACGTCAAGGATCTGCTGTTGTCGCCGGAGATTGAAAATATTCTGGAAAATTCGGACTTCATCTGCCTGCTCAACCAGGCGTCAGGCGACCGGCACATCCTTGCGGAGCGATTGAACCTATCCCCCCAGCAATTACGGTATGTGGAAAATTCCGAACCCGGCGAGGGGCTTTTGATTTATGAGAATGTCGTTCTGCCCTTTAAGAATCCTATCCCAAAGCACACCCAGCTTTACAAATTGATGAGCACCCGCTTAGGCGAGGGGGCCACGGTATGAGGTACTGGGCCGCAAAAGGAGGTGACGCACTATGAAGTCCTTAAAACCCCGTGATAAGGTGACGCAGCGCATGACCCGCGCTGGGCTTACACTGGACAACCAGACCACCGGCGAGAGCATGAACATTTCCAGCCGGGAGGCCGAACCGGAATACACGGCCAAACCGGGCGGCACAGCGGAAAAGGCGCTGGAACGAGCTGTGGACATCCGCGACCGGCATAAGGCAAAGCAGGCGGCCCGGCATGGGGAGCGTATGGCAAAGGAGGCCAGCGGCCCGGCCTCCCGTCTGCAATTTACCGCCGAGGAACGGGCCTCCCCGGAACTGGCCCCGTATATCAAACAGGCGGAGAAACGGGCCGACCGGCTGGATGCAGCAAAAAGCGCCCTCCCCCAAAAGCGCGTGATTGCCAAGGCAACCGTCTACGACGAGGCCAAGGGAAAGACCAGAAGCAAACTTCACTTTGAGAAAGTGGAGAAACATCCGCCAAAGCTCAAACCCAATCCGGCCAGCCGTCCGGTGCAGGAGGCGGGGCTATACCTCCACGGAAAAATCCATGAGGTGGAGCAGGAAAATGTGGGTGTGGAGGGCGGCCATAAGGCGGAAGAACTGGCCGAGCGCCAAGCGGGCAAGGCTCTGAGAAATGCCAGACGGCGGCATAAGCTGAAACCCTACCGGGCCGCAGCCAAGGCGGAACGAAAATCCATGGCCGCCAATGCCAAGTTTGTGTATCAAAAATCCCTGCGGGACAAGCCGGAACTGGCGCAGGCGGTGAGTAATCCCATTTCCCGTCTCTGGCAGAAACAGCACATCAAACGGGAATACGCCAAGGCCGCACGGGCGGCGGGCCGGGGCGCGGCAGGTAGTGCAAAGACCACCGCATCAGCCGCCAGGAAAGCCGCAGAGAAAGGAAAACAGGCCGCGTCCCTTGTGGCCCGTCACTGGAAAGGGGCGCTGCTGATCGGCGGCGTGGGCCTGCTTCTCATGCTGATTATGGGCGGCCTGCAATCCTGCACCGCCATGTTCGGCAGTGCCGGGACGGGGCTTGCGGCCACCTCCTATCTGTCCGAGGACAGCGATATGCTGGGGGCCGAGGCTGCCTACGCCGGGATGGAAGCTGATTTACAGTACGAACTTGACCACTACGAAACCCTCCATCCCGGCCATGACGAGTACCGTTTCGAGCTGGACGAGATCGGCCATGACCCCTATGTACTGACCTCCATCCTCTCCGCGCTGCATAACGGCGTGTTCACCTTGGAGGAAGTACAGGGCGACCTTGCCATGCTCTTTGAGCAGCAATACACCCTGACCGAGCGCGTGGAGGTGGAGATCCGCTATCGGACGGTTACGCACACAGACAGCGACGGCAACGAATACGAGGAAGAAGTGCCGTATCGCTATTCCATCTGCTATGTGACACTGAAAAATGCGGATTTGTCCCACCTGCCAGTCTATCTCATGAGCGAGAAACAACTGAGCCTATACGCAGCCTATATGCAGACGCTGGGCAACCGACCAGACCTCTTTCCAAGCGGCAGCTATCCCAATGCCTCCACCGTCAAGGAGCCGACCTACTATGAAATCCCACCGGAGGCGCTAAAGGATGAAGCCTTTGCGGCCATGATCGCGGAGGCGGAAAAGTATGTGGGATTTCCCTATGTCTGGGGCGGCAGCTCCCCCAGCACCAGCTTTGATTGTTCCGGCTTTATTAGCTGGGTGGTCAATCATTCCGGCTGGAATGTGGGGCGGCAGACGGCGCAGGGGCTTTACGACCTCTGCATCCCCGTTTCACCGGAACAGGCAAGGCCCGGCGACCTGGTATTTTTCGTCGGCACCTACGACACTGCCGGGATGTCCCATGTGGGGCTGTATGTGGGCAATTCGGTGATGCTGCACTGCGGAAATCCGATCAGTTACACGAACCTAAATTCAAGCTACTGGCAACAGCATTTTTATTGTTATGGGCGTTTGCCTTAAACGTCAGAAAGAAAGGAGCATTTAGTTATGGCAAATAAACTTGACCGTATTGAAAAGAACATTGAAAAAACCAAGGACAAGATCGCGGCGCTGCAAAAGCAGCTTCGGGAGCTGGAAGCGGCAAAGACCGAACAGGAAAACTTGCAGATCATCCAGCTTGTGCGGGGCCTGCACATGACGCCCCAGGAATTTGCCGCCTTTGTCCGGGATGGCGCGTTGCAGGCACCCCCGGCCCCACAGCCGGATTTTGAGCAGGACGAACAGGAGGAAAACGCCGATGAAGAATAAAGCCATTCGCATGTTCACCGCAACACTGGCCGCTGTGCTTTGCATGGCGGCTTTTTCCGTCACCGCCTATGCCGGAGGCATTGACCCTGATCCGCAGCCATTGCCGGAGGAAACGGAGGAACCCACCACCGGGGGGATTGAGATGGAACCGAAGGACGTCCCCGTCACACCCAAGGGCAATGCGGCGCTGGTGGATGATTTTTTCGGGGATAAGCAGCTTATCACCGTCACCACCAAGGCCGGGAATTATTTTTATATCCTGATCGACCGGGCCAACGAGGACAAGGAAACGGCGGTGCATTTCCTCAACCAAGTGGACGACGCCGACCTGCAAGCCTTGTTGGAGGACGGGAAAAAAGAGCCGGAGGTCTGCAACTGTACGGCCAAATGTCAAGCCGGGGCCGTCAATACGGCCTGCCCGGTCTGTAAAAACAACCTGACCGCCTGCAATGGGCCGGAGCCGAAGCCCCAGCCGGAGGAAGAAAAGCCGCAGGAGGAAAAGCCAAGCGGCATGGGCGGCCTTGTGGTGTTCTTTGTGGTGGTGCTGCTGGGCGGCGGCGCGGCCCTCTACTTCCTGAAATTCAAAAAGGAAAAAGTTGACACCACAGGCAATGACGATTTGGCCGAGTATGACTTTGGCGAGGACGAGGACGACGAGGACGAAGCCCCGGAGCCGGACGAGGATATGACAAGCGAAGATGGAAATAAGGAGGACGAAGTATGAGCTATCAGTTAGTAATTGCAGAGAAACCAAGCGTAGCCCGCAGCATTGCGGGCGTGATCGGCGCAGACAAGAAACAGGACGGCTACATGGAGGGGAACGGCTATCTGGTGAGCTGGTGTATCGGCCACCTTGTTTCCCTTGCCGACGCCGGGACTTATGACGAGCGTTTCAAAAAATGGCGCTATGACGACCTGCCGATTCTGCCGCAGGAATGGCAGTACATCATTCCCGACGATAAGAAAAAGCAGTTTGACACCCTGCGTTCTTTGATGGAGCGCCCCGATGTCACCGGCCTTGTGTGCGCCACCGACGCCGGGCGCGAGGGGGAATTGATTTTCCGCTTTGTCTACCAGATGGCGGGCTGCAAGAAACCGTTTCAGCGCCTTTGGATTTCCAGCATGGAGGACGCGGCCATCAAGGAGAGCTTTGCCCATCTGAAACCGGGAACCGATTATGATAACCTGTATCAGTCGGCCCTTTGCCGGGCGCAGGCGGATTGGCTGGTGGGGATCAACGCGACCCGGCTGTTCTCCATCCTCTACCACAAGACCCTGACCGTGGGCCGTGTCCAGACGCCGACCCTCAAAATGCTGGTTGACCGGGAGGCCAAGATCAGCAGCTTCCAGAAAGAGAAATACCACATCGTCCAGATCGCGGCGGGCGGCATGGAGGCGGCCAGTGAACGCATGGGAAACGCCGACGACGCCAAGGCCCTGAAAGCTGCCTGTGAAACGGCGCAGGCCGTTTGTGTGTCGGTAACACGGGAGAAAAAGACGGAGCAGCCGCCCCGCCTCTATGACCTCACCACCTTGCAGCGGGAGGCAAACCGGCTGTTTGGATTTACCGCCAAGCAGACCCTTGACTATGCCCAGCAGCTTTATGAAAAGAAGCTGCTGACCTATCCCCGCACCGACAGCCAGTATTTGACCGATGATATGCTGCCAACGGCGGAAAGCCTTGTGTCCGGCCTGTGGCCGCTGCTTTCCTTTGCGGCGGGGCTTGACCTGTCCCCGCAGTTTGGCCGGGTGCTGAACAGCAAAAAGGTGAGCGACCACCACGCCATTGTCCCGACAATGGAATTTGTGCAGAAAGGCTTTGACGGGCTGACCGAGGGGGAAAAGAAACTGCTGTCCCTTGTGTGCTGCAAGCTGCTGTGCGCCGTGGCCGCGCCCCATGTGTACGAGGCTGTCACCGCCACATTTACCTGTGCCGGAAACACCTTTACCGCCAAGGGAAAGACCATCCTGACTCCCGGCTGGAAAGAGCTTGACCGCCGCTTTAAGGCGTCGTTCAAAACAGACGCCGACGACACCGCCCCGGAGCTTGCGCGTGAACTGCCGGAGATCACCGAGGGACAGACCTTTGACAAGGTAACTGCTGCCGTCACCGAACATTTCACAGCACCGCCAAAATCCTACACGGAAGATACCCTGCTTTCCGCTATGGAGCGCGCCGGTGCGGACGATCTGCCGGAGGACGCCGAACGGCAGGGATTGGGAACCCCGGGCACCCGCGCCTCCATCTTAGAAAAGCTGGTGCAGATGGGCTTTGTGGAGCGCAGGGGCAAACAGCTACTTCCCACCAAAGACGGCCATAATCTTGCCTGTGTGCTGCCAGAGGTGCTGACCTCTCCCCAGCTTACAGCACAGTGGGAAACGGAGCTGACGGCCATTGCCAAGGGGCAGGCCGACCCGGAGGGCTTCATGGCTGGCATTGCAGAAATGACAAGGGGCCTGATCGCAAACTACTCCCAGATCAGCGAGGACGCACAGAAGTTGTTTCAAACCGAGCGTGTGGTTATCGGCAAATGTCCGCGCTGCGGGGAAAGCGTCTACGAGGGCAAAAAGAACTACTACTGCGGAAACCGAAGCTGCCAGTTTGTCATGTGGAAGAATGACCGATTTTTTGAGGAACGGGGCAAGGCGTTCACGCCGAAAATCGCCGCCGCATTGCTCAAAGACGGAAAGGCAAAGGTAAAGGGCCTGCGCTCCATGAAAACCACGAAAACCTACGACGGGACGGTGCTCCTGGCCGATACTGGCGGGAAATACGTCAACTATCGCATTGAACGGAGGGACAAAAACTAAAAAACAGCAAGCATAGGGAGTGTAGCCACACACCCCGAAAAATCCCTGACCCGGCGCACCTGCCGGGCCGGGGATTTTCTCTTTTGGGAAGCCCCAAACCCCTATATTATGTGAAAGGAGCGATTCAATGAGCGAAGTGTTTTCTGTACTGCTTCACAACCGACAACGTTATGAGCAAGGCAAAGACGGCCTATGGTTTTCTCTGCCGACCACAACCGAAAAACTGCAAGCAGCCCTGCGGGAAATCGGGATCAGCGCCGACAATCCACAGGACTTTTTTCTATACGGGTATAGAAGCCCACAGGAGCGACCTATTAAGCTGCCCCGCGATATGGTGCTGTCCGCAGGCATGGATGAACTGAACTTCCTTGCTGCAAGATTGGAAAAGCTGGACGCCACCGAACTTACGGAGTTGAACGCCGCCCTGACAAGCCCGCAGAGTGATTTTCACAATATCGGCCAGATTATCGACTATCCCGAAAATGTGGACTTTTATGTGCATTTGCCGGATGTCACCGGCACAGGACAGTTGGGCGACTACTATCTAAATCGTTCCGGTATGGTGGATATGCCGGAGGAATGGAAAGCGGGGATTTTCCTACCCCGTTTTGGCCTGCATATTGCCAACACAGAGCATGGTGTTTTTACCGATTATGGCTATCTGGTAAAAAGCGGCGACAAATGGCAACGCATCCATGAGGGCCAGCCAGTGCCGGAAGAATACCGGGTGATGACCTATCCTGCGCGGGAAATTCTGCGGGATGAAAGCAAGGTGCAGCCGGAGGCGGCAGCGCCCGCAAAGTCCCCGCAGCCTGTCACCCCTATTCTCTTAAACGGCCAGAACAGCGCCGAGCGCATGAAAGAGATCACCGACCGGCTGGAAACCGGCATACAGGAGCTTTTCGAGAGTGAACGCTACAAAGCCTATCTCACCACCATGTCCAAGTTCCACAGTTACAGCTTCAACAACACCCTCCTGATCGCCATGCAGGGCGGACAGCTTGTGGCGGGCTACAACAAGTGGAGGGACGATTTTCACCGCAATGTAAAGAAAGGCGAAAAGGCCATCAAGATACTGGCCCCGGCCCCGTTCAAGGCGAAAAAGGAAGTGCAAAAGCTGGACGCACAGGGCAGGCCGGTGATGGGTAAGGACGGAAAGCCTGTTACCGAAGTACAGGAAATACAGGTTCCGGCCTTTAAAATCGTTTCCGTCTTTGATGTGAGCCAGACCGAGGGGGAACCGCTGCCCTCTATCGGCGTGGAAGAACTGACCGGCAGCGTGGAACGCTACGGGGAATTTTTCAAGGCGCTGGAACAGACCTCCCCGGTTCCCATTGGTTTTGAGGACATTCCGGGCGGTTCCCACGGCTACTACCACCTGACGGAAAAGCGGATCGCCATTCAGGAGGGCATGAGCGAATTACAGACCCTAAAGACGGCCATCCATGAGATCGCCCATTCCAAGCTCCACGCCATCGACCCGGAAGCCACGGCCATAGAGCAGGCCGACCGCCCCGACAGCCGCACCCGCGAGGTGCAGGCCGAAAGCGTGGCCTATGCCGTCTGCCAGCACTACGGGCTGGACACCTCCGACTATTCCTTTGGCTATGTGGCCGGTTGGAGTTCAGGCAAGGACTTGAAAGAGCTGAAAGCCTCCCTTGAAACCATCCGGGCCACCGCCCATGAGTTGATTACCACCATTGACGGCCACCTTGCCCAGCTTCAGCAACAGCGGCAGGCCCAGCAGGAACAGCCGCAGGCCGCACCGCTGGAACAGGCCGCCGAGCAACCAGACCCGGACAGCGTATTTTCCAAGCTGTCCCCCAAGCAACAGCAGGAAATGACCGCCAGCGTAAAGGCCATGCTGCAAACCCTCATTGACGCGGATTTGAAATCCACCGGCGAAGTGTCGCAGGGAACCAAGGAGGCGGCGCAGGCGCAGGGCTTTACCATTGCCGGGGATGGAACACTGGAACAGGCCAGCGCCATTCCCCAGCCGCAGGCGTGGAACGGGATCGACGGCCTTTTGAATGGAAAGTCATTCATGCCGGAGGCGTCGCCGGCTGACCGGGCCGCCGCCCTGATTGAGCTGACGGAGAAAAACGCCCCGCGTTTGGGCAGCGAGGAACGGCAGTGGATCGCGGCCTATGCCGAGGCCGTGGGTGATACCGACAAGGTGATCGGGCTTATCAACCGCCTGTGTGAACAGGGCTATGAGCTGCAAAAGGGACAGATGGATTCCTTTGTGAAAAGCGAGATCGAAAGTGAGATTGCCGTTGCCAACGCCCAGCGGCAGATCGCACAGAATCCGGCGGCGGAGCCGGTTGTTACGATTCTTTGGAGCGAAAGCCCCCATCTGAAAGACGGCCAGCAAATGCCGTTGCATGAAGCCGAGGCCGTTTTCAAGGAGCTGGATAGTGCCAGACGCCATGAACGGAAGCAGCCGGGCTATACGGGCCATTGGTACGACAAGACCAAGTTCCGCATTGACTTTACCATGCAGGGCCAGCCGGACAACTACGAGGGGCGGCAGGACTTTGGCGACAGGGACGGTTCCCTGATCCAGCATATCCGGGGCTACCACGAATACTACGCACAGGATGAAAGCTGGAAAAACCATGTGCTGCACCATGAGGGGCCGGAGGCATGGGAGGCGGACAAAGCCCAGCGGGATATGCTTCTGCATGAGTTTGTCCCGTATATGGAGCTGCATTGCAATCTGGCCGCTATGGAGCAGGAGGCCCGGCGTCCCCTGCAATCCGGGGAAACCCTGACGCCGGAACAGACCGCTTATTTCAACGCGGTTCTGGACTATGTAAAGGAGTGCCGCCCACTTCTCAATCAGGGCCAGTACCAGTTGCCGGAGCCGCCGCAGCTTGCCGACTTCGACCAGAGCTTGCAGGCATACAGAAAACAGATCGAGGTAGAGCTGGAACAGGAGGCCGCCGGGTATGGATTCCACCATCAATCGGAGGCCGGCAGGTATCTTATTATGGCAAACGGCACAAGGGCCTTTGCCATCCCCGCCCAGCCAGAAAGCCATATCAAGACGGCGGAAATGTCCACCGAGCAGAACTACAACATGATTGACGGCATGATGAACAACGCCCCGTCCATGGAGGAACTGGAAGCAAGGGCGAAAGCCGGGGAACAGATTTCCCTTTTGGATGTGGCCGAGGCAGCCAAGGCGGAGGCCAAAAAGCCCAAGCAGACCCGAAAGACGACGCAGAAACAAAAGAAACCGTCCATCCGGGCGCAGCTTGCCGCCGCCAAGGAGGAACAGAAAAAGAAGCCCCCGGCGCGGGAAAAATCAAAAGAAATGGAGGTATGAGGAATGTATTTCACCGTGGAAGAAGAAAACCTGATCTGTCTGTACCACAACGCCGACCGCCGCAGGACGGCGGCAAATCTCCGGGCAGCTTTGCCGGACATGGACAAGGAAATGGCGGCGCTGGCCTGCCAGACCGCCGATAAGCTGGACGCCATGAGTGACGCCGACTTTGCGGCGCAGCGGTTCCACTTCACAGACGAGTAAGCAAAACGCCGGGCGCGAGGGCTATATGGCCCTTGCGTCCGGCATTTTTATATGGTCTTAAACGCTGAAATCATATCGCGAATATTTTGAAATCTTTTGGTTTTATCCGGGTTCAATCCTCTCTCAACAAAATTTCGTAAATTCTGATTCGTAATTTTTTCAGTATTAGTTTTACCTGTCATTACAAAATAAATAACTCTGGTGAGAGCATAAGTTTCGTGAACTATGCCATAAGTGTTAAACCCCTCGACAACCAGTGCAGGATCATTAAAATAGCCCTTGAACTCCGTATTAACCGTTGTTAGCGTACTATCAGGAATTTTTACAAGTCCAAAATCTGAAAGTTTAACTACAAGGGTATCGTCGTACTCTTTTATCAAAATATTTTTAGGGCTTATATCACGATGCAGATGTCCTTTTGAATGAAGATAATCAAAAGCGCGTAATATTTGTTGGGCAATTCCTTTTCGCTGTATAATTGTTAAGGTGGAGTTATGAGCAGCGATATATCCGTCCAGTGTATAATCCATATATTCCATAATATACTCATTTTTATCTGGATTGTAGCAGTAAACTTCAAGTATGTATGGAGAAGATAGATCATTCATTACATCAAATTCTCTTTTGAAACGGGCGACTTCTTTATCTGTAAGTTAGGTCAGTTTACAAGGAACTACACGCAGACCGTGAAACGGGCTGCTGACAACAAACGGCGCTATGCTCCCGGCTGGGTGCATAGCACCTGTTTGTTGCGGGGGTTTCCAAAGGGGGCAGCGCCCCATTTGGCACACGACTTTGCGGAGCAAAGTGTAGTGTGTTATACGCTCTGTCGGCGTTGCCCTGAAAATACCGTTGCCGCCGGGGAGGGCAAGGGCATTTGACGCGGCAGGAAAGCAGGGCTTTGTTTGGGGCTGGTAAGCCGGAAACAAAGGGCTGATTTCAGCAGCAGACAGGGCGTATTATGAAAGCCCCCGTCCCTCGTCCTCCGCCCCCGGCCTATGGGACAAAAAGTCCCAAAGCTCTGGACACCGTGACCAGATGTGTGGCCACACTCCGGGAAAAGTAGCAGGACGGCAGGAAACCGTCAAGGCTGAAATGAATGGGCTGACGCCCGGCCTTGACCGTTCCCCGCCGCCCCGCTGGATGGGTGGACAAGGTGGCCAATCCCTAAAAGTGTTTGGCCGCACTCGTTCATTTTGGGGCCTTTCTTCTCCCAAAATTGAAATGGGCGGGAAAGCCCTAAAATGGCTTTCCCGCCTTGATTACCCATTAGCAAAGACGGGCGAGACTGTCAACGGCGGCGCTGAAAGCGCCGTTCATCTTGACCGTTGACTGGCTCGCCTGGCTTTGCTACTGCCCGTAAGAGATGGAAAAACAAGATGGAAAACAAGGTTAAAAATGGTTGACAAGTCTATCGGATGTGTGTTATACTGTGCGACAGTTTGAGATTGGAAGGAGGCTTACGTGTGTTAATTTGTGTACGCTAATAAGCAATAAAAAGTAGAAGTACCTTTCCACATGATGGTGGGCTTTTTTTGCGTGCGTATGCAAAGGAACACGTAGGTTTGACACGAGCAGTCTTTGAACTGTATCGTGGTGTTTTTTCGTGCTTTGTTGTTATGCAGGCGTCTGCCCTCTCTGTGGGACAACGCCTGCTTTTTATTGCAGAAACAAAGGAACAATGCAATAAAAAAGGAGGTTCGCATTATGACCCAAAACAACAATTCATGGAGAAAAACTTATTTTACACTTCTTGCCGGACAAGCAATATCCTTTATTAGCAGCGGTATTTTGCAAATGGCCATTATCTTTTATTTGGTTGCGAAAACTAATTCTGCAATCATATTGACGGCGGCAACACTGATTGGATTTTTGCCGCAAGCCTGTTTAGGCCCGTTTGCAGGTGCTTTTGTTGACCGGCACAGCCGTAAAAGCGTAATGATTGGTGCGGATTTGATAATTGCCGCCGCTGGCGGTATTCTGGCGCTGGTGGCGTTTTACATGGAATTGCCCGTATGGTCTATTATGGTTGTCCTGTTAATCCGAAGTGCGGGAACTGCTTTTCATTCTCCAGCATTCAGCGCAGCAACACCTATGATTGTGCCAAAAGAGGAACTTACAAAATGCGCTGGTTACACGCAGACCATGCAAGCAGTAAGTGCGATTATCAGTCCAGCTGCCGCAGCGTTTTTATATGCTGTTTGGCCTCTTAATGCAATTATATTGTTAGATATTGTGGGTGCAATCCTTGCCTGTGTGACTGTTGCGATTTCGTCCATACCAACGCCTGAACTATGTCCAGAAACGAAAAGACAACAGTTTTTACAGGATATGAAAGAGGGGTATGTGGTATTAAAGCAAAACAGGGGCCTCTTTGCTCTGCTCTGGATTGGTGTAATTTATATGTTCTTTTATATGCCAATCAGTACGCTTTTTCCTCTCATCTGTATGTCATACTTCAAAGGAACACCGGCCCATGCCTCTGCCGCTGAAATTGCTTTTGCGGTTGGTATGCTGCTTGGCGGAGTCATTCTGAGCATTTGGGGCGGTTTTAAGAAACGGCGGTACACCATCGGTCTTTCCGTTCTCCTGATGGGCGTTAGCAATATGCTCTCCGGGCTTTTGCCGCCAGACGCATTTCTTGTCTTTGTTGTGTGCTGTACTGTTATGGGAATTTCCGCTCCATTTTACGGTGTGCAAAATGCGATTTTTCAAGAAACGGTCAAACCAGAATATCTGGGGAGAGTTTTTTCTCTACTGACAAGCGCCGCTTCCCTCGCCATGCCGTTTGGCCTTGTCATTTCCGGGCCTCTGGCGGAGCGGCTGGGAGTTGAGAAATGGTTTGTCATTTGCGGAATTGGCATTATCATCGTTGCGCTTGCCGTATTTTTACTACCCGGTTTGAGAGAGATTGACAATACGCAATAATCAACTGCACCTTTTTCTATTACTAAACAAAATGCCTGGATGGTGGTTCTGAAAAACCAGAACCGCCGTTCAGGCATTTTTTATCTTCGTCCTCTCTGCGGTTTTGGATTCTTCAGCAAGTCGGATTTTTCCGCAATCTTTTTCAGCCACTTCCGTTCTTCTACTGACAGCTTCCTAAAATTCAGCTTGAGCCGTTTGCAGATAAACGCCAAGTACGCTTGTTCCGTGTCGCTGTCCTGGCTGACGATTTCACCAGCAGTTTCCAGCATTTCTTTTAGCGGGTTATCCTCTGGGACGCTGAAAAAATCGTCCTTGTGTGTTTCCCGCAGAGCAAGGGCAATCCCGTTTATGTCCCGTTGTATCACATAGCGGCAAAACTCGTCCTCATCAATATGGGCGGTGATAAGCTGTCTTAACTGCGTATCACTCATGCCAGGATTATGCTTTTTTATAACAGTTGCGCTCATCGTGTCCACTATGGCGTTTGCACCCTGCGCCTGTTTCAGTGCCGTTCCGTTCACATAGATTTCAAGGTCAGCCATCAGCCGGGGGAAATCCGGGTGCGCCGCCAGCTCACACAGCAGGGTATTGTCTATCCTCCCGCTTTTCAGCAGGTCAATCATTTCATCACTCAAACGCAGGTCTGCAAGATCGGCGTTTGGGTGATTTTTCATTTCAGACAGCCCCAGCAGATAATCAGCGGTCACACCGTAAAACTTCGCCAGCCGGATAAGGGCATAGTGGCTGATGTCCTTGAAGTCTTCCGTTTCGTAACTGCCCAGCGCAGACTTGGAAAGCCCGGTCTGCTCCGCAAGCTGCCCCAGCGTCAAGCCACGCTCCACACGTAGGTCTTTTAATCGCTCTTGTATGGATAAAGACATATTCACCCTCCTTGCTAGCTCAACGAAAGAGAAGCCGTTATGCTATGTACTATGCTCATAGCATAACGGCATAGGCATTTACAGTTTTATTTTACCATTTGCTACATCTTCACGAAATTTATCAACAAGCTTCGCTGTCAGCTTGGATTTACCGTAGTGTTCAAGTACAAAAGTACGATAACTTTTTCCATCTACAAGCACATCACTTTTTCTGGTCAACAACCAATTTCCGTTACCTCCTCCCTGTTCTCTAATATTCCAGTCTTTCCCATATCTTTTATAGATTTCATCTTTTTTACCTTGAACAGACATTGATTCGCTTGGAATATAAACAATTTGCATAATAGCTCCTCCTTTATTTTGTGCAAGAAGACCAGAAACCTGAATTTGTCTTTTATCTTTTTTTGATTATATCACAAATCCGAGAGCGTGGAAATAGGGAGTTTTTCAGGCTGATTTCCTACCTCTTGGATATACGGCACAGGCGGTCAAAAAGGTGTAGACTTGGGATAGTTCATCGATGGACAAGCACCTTGGAAACAGAACACGCCAAAGAAAACGGAGGGACGCATGAGCAAAAGACCCTATCAACACCTGCCGCCGCTGGAACACAGGCCGGACGGCTCCCCCTACCGCATAACCCCGCCCCAGAAGAGACGAGCCAGCGGCCTGATACGCCGGGAGTGCTGCAACTGCGAGGACGGAAACTGCCTTGCGCTGGACGATGGCGACACCTGCGCCTGTCCGCAGATGATTTCGTTCTCCGTCTGCTGCAAGTGGTTCCGCTGGGCGGTCTTGCCGCTGGACAGGACGCTGGAAGCGGAGATTTACCGGGACAGGGACTTGAAACGCTGTGCGGAGTGCGGCGGTGTGTTCGTCCCGAAGTCCAACCGGGGCAAATACTGCCCGGACTGCGCCGCCAGAGTTCACAGGCGGCAGAAAACAGAAAGTGAACGGAAAAGGAGGTCTGCTGTGGACAGTTAAGAGCGGGAAAAGCCTTGATTTGCAAGGCTCCGCAAGCCCTCAACCGGGGCGGCTGGTATCATTTATCATTCGCCCCGGAAAACGGGCCTCTAACCGTCCACAAAACACGCTATGACAAACACGATTTATATTCACCAGCCGGAAAAGGCGTTCAGTTTCACCCGGCTCCCCAATTTCCTTTTTGAAGCACCCACATTCCAGCCCTTGAGCAACGAAGCGAAGGTGCTGTATGCCTTTGTCCTGCGCCGGGCGGAGTTGTCCCGGAAGAACGGCTGGGCGGACGAGTACGGGCGGGTCTACCTGTACTACCCCATCTGCGAGGTGGTCGCTTTGCTCCGCTGCGGGCGGCAGAAAGCGGTCAACACCCTGCGGGAGTTGCAGTATGCGGGGCTGGTGGAAATCCAGAAACAGGGCTGTGGAAAACCCAACCGCATTTACCCGAAATCCTATGAAGCGGTTCCAAACACCGACTTCAAGAAATCCGGTTATGGTACGCCGGAGGGCTGAAAACCGTACTTGGCGAGTACGAAAATCAATCCTCTTGAAGTACGGAAATCTGACGGTATATAGAAATACAGAGATTAAAACCATCTATTTACATTCATTCCATTCCAATCCTATCAGAGATATTTTCGGCGGGAAAACCCGCCGGAAAGGAATGGAATGGGGAAAGGAGTTCAATGGCACAACACGCAATTTTGCGATTTGAGAAGCACAAGGGCCACCCGGCGGGGCCGCTGGAAGCCCACCATGAACGGAAAAAGGAGCAGTACGCCAGCAACCCGGACATTGACACCAGCCGGAGCAAGTACAATTTCCACATCGTCAAGCCGGATGGCCGCTACTACCATTTCATTCAGAGCCGCATCGAGCAGGCCAGATGCCGCACCCGCAAGGACAGCACTCGGTTTGTGGACACGCTGATTACCGCCAGCCCGGAGTTTTTCAAGGGCAAGTCCCCAAAGGAGATAGCGGCCTACTTCCAGAGGGCGGCGGACTTCCTCATTGACCGGGTGGGCCGGGAGAACATCGTTTCGGCTATGGTACACATGGATGAAAAAACGCCCCATCTGCACTTGGTCTTTGTGCCGCTGACAAAGGACAACCGCCTGTGCGCCAAAGAAATTATCGGCAACCGGGCCAATCTGACGAAGTGGCAGGACGATTTTCACGCCTGTATGGTGGAGCAGTACCCCGACCTGGAGCGTGGGGAAAGCGCCAGCAAGACGGGCCGGAAGCATATCCCCACCCGGCTGTTCAAACAGGCGGTCAACCTCTCCAAACAGGCGAGGGCCATTGAAGCGGTTCTCTCCGGCATTACCCCGCTGAACGCCGGAAAGAAGAAAGAGGAAGCCCTCTCCATGCTGAAAAAGTGGTTTCCGCAGATGGAGAACTTCTCCGGGCAACTGAAAAAATACAAGGTCACAATCAATGACTTGTTAGCGGAAAATGAAAAGCTGGAAGTCAGGGCAAAGGCCAGCGAAAAAGGCAAGATGAATGACACGATGGAACGGGCGAAGTTAAAAAGCGAACTGGACGATATGCGGCGGCTGGTTGACCGTATCCCGCCGGAGATTTTAGCGGAACTGAAACGGCAACAGCGGCAGCATGGAAAGGAAAGGTGATCTTATAAGTAATATCAGATACAAAAAGGAAATCGAAATCGTGACTTTTCAGGGAAAGGAAATCACACTGGAAAATCTCTCCCCGGTGTTCACGCCGGAACAGGAAGCAGCCAAACGCCGGGAACTGGAACAGCAGCTTTATGAGGTGTTCCGCAAGTACGCCGACAAGCGGGAGAGTGAGGAAGCCGGGACATAAGGTTTTCCAAACCCATCATTGATTTGCGGGGCTGCTGGCGGTATAATAGAACTGTCAGCAGCTCCGTTTCTTTTTTAAGAAAAGGAGCGACAATATGAACAATCGGATAGACGCAATCTATGCAAGACAATCGGTAGACAAAAAGGACAGCATTTCCATTGAAAGCCAGATTGAATTTTGCAAATACGAGTTGAAAGGCGGTAACTGCAAGGAATACACAGACAAGGGGTACAGCGGCAAGAACACAGACCGTCCGAAGTTTCAAGAACTGGTGCGGGACATCAAGCGGGGCTTGATTGCAAAAGTCGTGGTTTACAAACTCGACCGTATCAGCCGTTCCATTCTGGACTTTGCCAACATGATGGAGCTGTTCCAGCAGTACAATGTGGAGTTTGTGTCCTCTACGGAAAAGTTTGATACCTCCACGCCGATGGGACGGGCCATGCTGAATATCTGTATCGTGTTCGCCCAGCTTGAACGGGAAACGATACAGAAGCGGGTAACGGACGCTTACTACTCCCGCAGTCAGCGGGGCTTTAAGATGGGCGGGAAAGCCCCTTACGGCTTCCATACGGAGCCTATCAAGATGGACGGTATCAACACAAAGAAGCTGGTGGTAAACCCGGAGGAAGCGGCCAATATCCGGCTGATGTTTGAGATGTACGCCCAGCCCACAACTTCCTACGGGGACATTACCCGGTACTTTGCCGAACAGGGGATTTTGTTCCATGGCAAAGAGCTGATACGCCCCACGCTGGCGCAGATGTTACGCAATCCTGTCTATGTGCAGGCAGACCTTGATGTGTACGAATTTTTCAAAAGTCAAGGTACAGTCATTGTCAATGACGTTGCCGATTTTACGGGCATGAACGGCTGCTATCTGTATCAAGGGCGAGATGTAAAGGCCAGCAAGAAAAACGACTTAAAAGACCAAATGCTGGTACTGGCTCCCCATGAGGGTATCGTCCCCTCCGACACCTGGCTGACCTGCCGCAAGAAGCTGATGAACAACATGAAAATCCAGTCTGCCCGGAAAGCCACCCACACATGGCTGGCAGGAAAAATCAAGTGCGGGAATTGCGGGTATGCTCTTATGAGTATCTACAATCCCTCCGGCAAACAGTATCTCCGCTGCACGAAACGGCTGGACAATAAAAGCTGTCCTGGCTGTGGGAAAATCATCACTTCGGAACTGGAAGCGGTTGTTTATCAGCAGATGGTAAAGAAGCTGGCAAGCTACAAGACGCTGACAGGAAAAAAGAAAGCGGCAAAGGCAAACCCGAAAATCACCGCCCTGCAAGTGGAACTTGCCCATGTAGACAGCGAGATTGAAAAGCTGGTGGACAGTCTGACGGGGGCAAACAATGTCCTGTTCTCCTATGTGAATGTGAAGATAGCGGAACTGGACGGGCGCAAGCAGGAACTTCTGGCAAGGATAGCGGAGTTGACTGTGGAGGCCATCAGCCCGGAACAGGTCAGCCAGATTTCCGGCTACCTCGATACCTGGGAGAATGTATCTTTTGATGACAAGCGGCGTGTGGTGGATTTGATGATCACCACCATAGCCGCCACAAGCGACAGCTTGAACATCACATGGAAAATCTGACTGGCGGCACCCCTCCCGTCAGATACCTACCCTGTGTAGTCCCTTGTAAACTGTACTTTCCTTTTTTGCACGCTTCAAAATAAAAGGTCGATTATAAAAAGTGTCCTTATATTTATAAACATTAGCATAAGAACCGCTTCCGATCAGCTTCAAATCAAATGTAAAATCTTGTTGCTTATGTGAAATGGTTATGCTACTAAGAGGTAGAAAAATAGGAAGCGTATAATATAATTCGACCTTTGCCATATTGGGCGGCAATGAACTTCCGCCGCTTGAACTGAGGAAATCTCGACAGCGCGTGAGTAAATCTAAATAGTATGGGTCTATTTGAAAGGCTAAAGGAGTTTCCTTTAGTGAACTTACTAAGCTGAATATAATTTCAATTCTCTTAATTAAATCTCTACTTGGTTCTGCCCAAAAGTGCGCTTCATGTTCCCCGGTTGGTAGTCTTTCGTTCATTGTTCTAAAAAGCCCAACCAGATCATGATGTAAGGTCATAAGTATTTCCCGAAGTTTTTGGTTTCTAAATGATTTATATAAATCGGAGTATTCCGCATTTATTTGACTACATGATAATAATTCTCTGTACTGTGATTCAATATAGTTTTCAACATTCATACAAGTTCCACCGTTTCCCACTTTGTTTTACTGTATTATATCATGCAATTACATAATCGGCAATTATACAAAACACCGGGCACGGGGCTTTGAAGCCTCTGCGTCCGGCATTTCTTTTTTGTTCATTTTCCCGCATTTAGAACACCGTTTTGAGGGGAATAGGATAACTTTATCCACCTACCTGCCGACCATGCAGAAAAACCCTTGATTTCCGTGGACTTTTACCGCCCTAAATGCGTAGACAGGAGGTATCTTTTCCGTTGGCGTTCCGCCTCTTTATTCCGGCGTACCTGCACCGTGCAATCCGGGCAGTATTTGGCCCGGTTGGAGTTGGGCGTAAACGCCGCCCCGCAGACGACGCAGCGTTTGATCTCGTCCCGGCCTTTGGTGATCTCGGCGCACAGGGCCGTGTCCAGCGGCAGGACGGCCACCTTGAACCACCGACACAGCAGCGAATAGGAAATACTCTGCACACAGACACATTCCTCCCCATCGTC
>QFCH01000577.1_pt1 | contig 35222 bp, 33 predicted proteins | sample 5346071 | NCBI WGS metagenome assembly QFCH01 (sample SAMN09062255, study PRJNA434731) | Human gut metagenome, whole genome shotgun sequencing project. | isolation source: stool timepoint B chromium assembly | host: Homo sapiens | collected 2015
TTATTACTTCGTAACCGCTCGCGCGCAGATTGCACAGTTGTGCAATCTTTTTTATTTTCACACAATTCGATATTTTTCTTTTCTCTGGCTTTCAACTAGATTTTCCAAAACTCCGCCACATCTACAACGAATACGATCGCTCCGCCAGCTTCTACCTTAATCGGTGTATATGTGTAATTGGAAACATGGTGCATTCCCTCATTCAAATACGGAGTAATGATCTCAATCTCTTCACGCTTTGCGCAAGTTTGTTTTAAAATATCCATAACCGCTCCTATTTTGTCATCATCCGTTCCGATCATAAGCGTACAGTTATCTTTTCGTAAGAATCCACCGGAACTCGAAAGCTTTGTTACTCCGAATTCATTCTTGTTCAATTCTTTCACCGCACTCTTCGCATCCTCATCATGTACCACTGCAAATATCAGTTTCATATTATCAAGCCCCTTCCTGTCAGCTTTATTAAATGTTACTTCAAATATACCACGTTATGGTTAAAAAGTCATCTCTGATTTTTTCCAATTTTGATATTGTTTTTTCCTTGAAAAAAAGCGATAATAAAGGAAGAAAAACAGATGGAAAGAAGGAATACACATGACATATGAAGAATTATTAGCAAATGCACGTCCAGAGATTGGGAAATTCTGCAAAGTCTGCCCTGTCTGCAATGGCAAGGCATGCAGAAATCAGATACCGGGACCCGGAGCAAAGGGCGTCGGAGATACAGCCATCCGCAACTATGATAAGTGGCAGGAGATCCGCATTAATATGGATACATTAAGTTCCAATCAGGACGTGGATACTACATTCAAAATCTTCGGCAGGGAATTTAAGTATCCGTTCTTCGCAGGTCCTGTCGGTGCAGTAAACTTACATTATGGTGAAAAATACAATGATGCTTCTTACAATGATGTTCTTGTATCCGCCTGCGCTGAAGCCGGAATTGCGGCTATGACAGGAGACGGTGTCAACGCCGAGGTAATGAAAGCCGCCACAGAAGCTGTCAAGAAAGCCAACGGACTTGGAATTCCAACCGTAAAACCTTGGAATCTCGAAACAGTTCAGGAGAAAATGAAACAGGTACACGATGCCGGCGCTTTTGCCGTTGCAATGGATGTGGATGCTGCTGGTCTTCCATTCCTGAAGAACATGACTCCTCCGGCAGGCAGAAAATCTGTCGAGGAACTTCATGACATCGTGGAATCTTCTCCTGTCCCATTTATCGTCAAAGGAGTAATGACTGTAAAAGGCGCATTGAAGGCACAAAAAGCAGGTGCTTCTGCGATTATCGTATCTAACCACGGTGGCCGCGTTCTTGATCAGTGCCCGGCAACTGCGGAAGTATTGGAAGATATCGTAAAGGCAGTAAATGGCAGCATGAAGATCTTCGTAGACGGAGGAATCCGTTCTGGTGTTGATGTATTCAAAGCTCTTTCGCTTGGCGCTGATGGTGTCATTATCGCACGTCCATTTGTAACTGCCGTATATGGCGGTGGTGCTGAAGGAGTCAAACTCTATATAGAAAAACTCGGTGCTGAACTTGCTGATACCATGGCAATGTGCGGCGCAAACTCATTGGACGAGATTACAAGAGACATGATCTGGAAATAAGAGGCTACAGTACATACTGCGCCTGGCACAAGAGGCAGCTTACCGCTGCCTCTTTCCTCTGATTACAATTCCGGCAATCATACAGATTACACCGACTGCAAATAACACATATTTCGTTTCATAATCGGTTGTCATGGCAAAAGGATAGAACTTTTTCAAATATTTTTCTCCTCCTCCGTAGGCAATTACATAATAGATAATCGGTGCCATATAGCCAATGATGAGATTATCACTCAATGCATAGGCTAAAATCCCAATTCCTCCAAAAGCAAGGAACTCTGCCAAAACTCCAAAAAAATATTTACCCATTTCCATTTCGCAATTCCCATATCGCATCACTTCCATATATATAAGAAGGAGAATCCCTCCGATCAACATACTCAAAATCACCCGTATCCCGTAGATGAATACAATACTTGTATATTTCGAAGAAATCAGATTCCGTAAATCCTGATTCTGTTCCGGTTGAAATACAGGTACAAACAAAATGATCCCTATTAAAGCCACGTACATTTCCAAAACTTTTGCCGATTGGACCATATCCAGATTGCGAATCCCGAGAATCCACGGAGAAAACAGAAGAAATGCAATACTGATCACTGTCTGCCATGTGAGATTATGCCTTAGCTGTTCTTTTACGATTCCACAATATCTTTCCATTTCGTCGCAGATGCCCCTTTCTCTTTTTCTCATAGACCCATACGGTTGCTGTTACCAGAATAAGCGCCAACACTGCATAAAATACGCGATTCATCAATAACTGTTGAAATCCATTTATAAATCCGGTGTAGTTCATCTCTGTGTTATGTCTTGGAACAAGATTCCATCCATATTGACCGCCACCCATTTCAGACACGCCAAGCTGAAGACTTGCAAACCACCAAATTCCCTGTATCAAAACTGCAAGGGCACTTTCCGTCAGCTCCGTTACAAAGAGCCCTACCGCCGTTACTACCATTACCGTTGGAAGAAGCCATCCTAGATCGTATTTTAAAAATGCGAGATAATCCAAATGAATACCGCTTCCTTTTGTAAACGTCATGCAATCGATCATCGGAGCAAGCGAAAGAACCATCACGGGAACCATCATCATAGTCACCATAGCCATATATCTGCTGCTAATCAAAGTAAAGGAAGAGACTCTTCTTGTAAATACCAGATCCTGCATCTGCGCTCTTTTGTCTCTTAAAATTCTTGTAGCCGCCACAAATACCGGAAGAATTCCAAGCATAATTCCCATATAATCACAAAATAATCTTAGATATCCGCCTGTATATCCATCTTTTTCCACCAGATTCTGATATGCTTCCATAGCTCCTTTATAGTCTAATGGAAGTTCCACCGATGTTTTCATCATCTCTTCTGTAAAATCAGAACCCGGACCGAGAATCCTCGCCACCTGATCCATTTTCTTTAGGAATACTTCATAAGTTAATCCTTCCTTCGGCTCTGCCGTATAAGGAGCATAGTCGAATTCCGGATCATGCTCTTCAAAATGTTTTTCAATATCGTCTCCGACAGCATCTCCTTTTAATCCGGTTGTCTCCTCTAAAATCTTTTCCAGTTCTGCTTTTTCCCCATCACTCAAAGTTACACTTTTCGCAAATCCTACCGGGTAAGTTTCAAAGTGATCATACCAAATACCCCAGGCGAGGTTTCCAAGTGCCGCACGCATAATATCCTGCTCATCTTCGCTTGTCTTCATTCCATAATCCGCATAGCTTTCCTGACCTTTTTCCGGCTTTTGAATCATCTCTTCCTTCAGACTTCCAAGCTGACTTAAGAAAAAGATTGCAAGTACGATAATATAAAGCCAGTAAATCAGGCTATTTGCAATCTGTTTGCATTCTTTTTCCCATACTCTTAAGAACATAGAAGATCACCTCTTCCCTGCATCAGATACATATAGGCATCTTCTACTCCCGGCTCACAATGTTCCGCACCACTAAATGGAGTCTGATCTGCAATCATACGAATCATGACATTGTTTCCAAGTGTAAGGATACTTGTCACAATATATTGTTTCTTTACTGCTTCCAACTCATGTCTGCTGATTTCCGCTTTATACACTTTGCCTTCCACAGTCTTCAAAAGCGCAGTTACCGTACCCCGGAATAATACTTTCCCCGCATCTAAAACCGCAATGTTTTCACAAGTTGCTTCAATATCACCTACAATATGCGTAGACAGAATCACAATTCTTTCTTCTGCAATCTCACACAAAAGATTTCGGAATCTCACTCTTTCTTCCGGATCAAGTCCTGCTGTGGGTTCATCTACAATTAAAACTTTCGGATTATGAAGAATTGCCTGTGCAATTCCAAGCCTTCTTTTCATTCCACCAGATAATGCCTTCACCTTTGTCTTGTAATTATCTTGCAAATTTACTTTCTTAAGAAGTTTCGGAATTCTCTTTTTTCGCTCTTCTTTACTAAGTCCTGACAAAATGCCCAGATAATCCATAGATTCATACACCGTCATATTCGGATACATCGAAAAATCTTGCGGAAGATATCCCGTGATTTCCCGGATCTGAGCCGCCTTTTCCACCGGGATCCCACAGATTTTCACACTTCCGTCCTGCTTTTCCAGCAAAGTAGCAAGCACCTTCATCAATGTGGTCTTCCCTGCACCGTTTCTTCCAAGCAGTCCAAACATCCCTTCTTCTATTGTCAGATTCACATCAGACAATGCCTTTTTCTTCCCATAAAACTTATCCAGATGCTTAATCTCGATTTTCGTTTTCATCTTGTTCATCCTCTCTCTTTGTTGATAAAAATAGGATACATCCAATTTTCCTATATTTTTCCTACAAAGTTTTAAGATTTTTTATAAGAAAACGAAACACTTGCGAAAGCACCTCCATAAATACTATTGGCTAATTCCAAAGTCCCCCCACACTTTTTACATAGTACGGACGCAATATGAAGTCCGATTCCAAAATGTTCTCCTTCATCTTTCACTTCCTTCTCATAATGATACGGTCCTTTTGCCTGTTCCATTTTTCCATCTGAAAATCCTTCTCCGTCATCCTTCACATAAATGCGAAGTAACTTTTCTTGCTTTTCCGTTTGGATGATAATTTCTACTTTTGTCTTCGCATAGCGGATTGCATTCGACAGAAGATTATCCACAACTTCCAGCACCATTTCTTCATCAACCCATAAAGATTGGGTAAGTTCTTCTTCACAGGACATCTGAAGTTGTACATCCCCAATCCTGTTCAGAGCATGGATCGTGTCACTGATTTTCCCTGTAAGATCCGAAAGTTTCAGTTCCTCCTTCTCCACTTTTCTCTCTTCAAAATTTCGGATATCTTTCATTGTGTAGCTATATCTCTCCAGCCTTCCAATGTGTTCCGACATCAACTTCAATGTAGAAACCAGCTTTTCTTCACTGATTTTACCTTCCGGTATAAAGCGGTACAGAAAATCGGAGTATCCTTTTAAAACCGTCAGCGGTGTCCGCAGATCGTGGGCAAATGCTGCATTGACTTTCTTCTGCTCTTCGATCAGATCCCACATTTTCTCTTTATTATCAGAAAGTTCCCGCTTCATTTCCTCAAAAGCATTACACAATTCTCCCATTTCATCTTTGCAGTCATATGCTAATGTAAAGTCCAGATTATTCTTCTGTATTTCCTTCGCCGCCTTCGTCAGCATACCAGATGGACGTTTGATTCTGCTATAATAGAAGCGGGTCCCCATAATCGCTGTAAACAGAAGCATATATACATATCCGGAATATTCTCTTACAATTTCCAACACCATTAACGACTGCTGCTCAGAATCCGTCAATTCCCCGTACATTTCGGATAGATTCAGAAACTGGTAAAGGTTCTGTCCCGGTACTTTTGCAATCATAATATGATGTCTGTCATAAATAATTTCTATCTGTCTTTGGCAGAGCACTTGTGTCCCCCAGAAGCATAAGAAACTCAGGAAAATTCCAAATGCCAAATATGCAAGCAGACTCTCTTTGAGCGAAAATGTCCGAATTTTCTTTTGTATATTTTCTATTTTTTCATTTATCCAATCCATCGATATCCCACTCCCCACACAGTCTCAATCGGAGTTTTCTCTGTATACTCTGAAATCTTTCCACGGATTCGTCTGATATGCTCTGCCACAATCTGACCATCGCCCTCAGCATCATACCCCCGGATCCTCTCGTATATATTTTCTTTTCCAAAAATCTGCCCCGGATTCATAGAAAGGAGTTCTAAAATATCATACTCTGTTTTTGTAAGATTCACACTGTTTCCATTGCAATATACCATCCGCTCTCCGTAACGGATCACAATGTCACCTGTAACCTTAATCGGAGCCTTCTCATGGTTTCTTTCCTCTCTCCGCAAATGTGCCAACACCCTGGCGCCAAGTTCATCAATACTAAACGGTTTCATAATGTAATCATCCCCGCCCATCATAAGACCGTTAATCCTATCCTGCTCTTCTATCTTGGCTGTCAGAAATACAATCGGGCAGTTCACATATTCTCTGATTCTTCTGCACACTTCAAACCCATCCAGATCCGGCATATTGATATCCAACAAAATGATATCCGGAAGTTTTTCTGTTTTTTCAACTGCCTCCACTCCGCCTCTTGCCGTAATGACTTCGTACCCTTGCATTTCAAAATAATCCTGCAAAAGGCGAATGATCCCTTCTTCGTCATCTACCACTAAAATCTTCTGCGCCATTCTTTTCTCCATTTCTAGTCTTCAGACAATATTTCTGCAAAAACATAATTACTCACATCAATACCTTTTTTCGTCAGCCTTAAATAACCATTTTCCTGCTCCAATAATCCGTTTTGTATCACTCTCCGAATATTTTTTCCATAGCACTCCCAAATATCCGTTCCAAATGCCTCGGCAAATTCTGTCTCCGCAATTCCTTTCATCTTCCGCAATCCGAGAAAAATGAACTCCTCCATCTGCTCCTGCACTTTCAGGTGTTCTATCTCCTCATGAATATTTTCATGTTCTTTAGCATTTTTCAGGTATCTCTCCATATCTTCTGTATTATGAAATCTCGTTTGATTAAGAAACGAAGAAGCGCCAAGCCCCAACCCCAGATATTCCGTTCTATCCCAATATCCCAAATTATGCCTGCACTCATAGCCTCTTTTCGCATAATTGGAGATTTCATACCGATGATATCCTGCCCTCTGAAGCATTTCCTCCGTCTTCCGATACATGTTTCTCTCTTCCTCTTCATCCGGAAGCATTTCTTCCCACTTTCCGTCCTCTCCATAAAGCTCCGCAAACGGAGTTCCCTCTTCCACAATCAGGCTATATGCAGAAATATGCTCTGGTTCCAGTTCGATGATCGTGGTAAGCGTCTCTTCCCAACTTTCCAATGTCTGCTTCGGAATCGCTGAGATCAGATCCACATTGATATTTGAAAAGCCCGCTTTTCGCGCAATTTCATAGCTTTCCAGAAATTCCTCAAATGTATGAATCCGTCCTAATATTGTTAACTCCTCGTTCTTTGCGGATTGCAGCCCAAAACTGAGCCGGTTTATTTCCGCTTTTTTATAGGCTTTTAAACGCTCTTCCGTAACCGTTCCCGGGTTCGCTTCCATCGTAATCTCTGCATTTTCCTGAAGTAAAAATATATGCTTTATAGCACCCATAATCATTTCCATCTGCTCACCGCTTAATAAAGATGGAGTTCCGCCACCGAAAAAGACCGTTGATACCTCGTAATCTTCTGCAAACTTCCTATAGGACTCTATTTCCTTTTTCAAAGCCTGAATATATTCCTCAATCCGCCCTCTGCTTGCCGGGCCTGATAAAAAATCACAGTAAGCACACTTTTTCACACAAAACGGGATATGAATATACAACTCTAACTTTCGCCTCATACTTGCACCTCTCACATAGGGGACACCCTAAAACTTAATTCGGGACGTAGCATTTTTACATTTTACTACGTCCCCAATCAGTTATTTTTTATCATCTAATTTTAACACACTCATGAATGCTTTCTGCGGAATTTCTACATTTCCGATCTGACGCATTCTTTTTTTGCCTTCTTTTTGTTTTTCCAGCAGCTTACGTTTACGTGAAATATCACCGCCGTAACATTTCGCAAGCACATCTTTACGCATGGCTTTTACAGTCTCACGGGCAATAATCTTACTTCCGACAGCCGCCTGGATTGGTATTTCAAAAAGATGTCTTGGAATTTCTTCTTTCAGTTTCTCGCACATCTTACGTCCTCTTTCGTAAGCAGAACCTTCAAATACAATAAATGAAAGTGCATCCACTTCTTCACGATTGATGAGAATATCCAGTTTTACAAGAGAGGATTTCTCATATCCAAGCATCTCATAATCAAAGGATGCATAGCCTCTGGAGCGTGATTTCAGTGCATCAAAGAAATCATAAATAATCTCATTCAGTGGCAAATGATACCGGAGCACCGCCCTTGTTTCCTCAATATATTCCATTCCTTGATACACACCCCGGCGTTCCTGGCAAAGATCCATAATTGCTCCGATAAATTCGGATGTCACCATGATTTCCGCTTTTACCATCGGTTCTTCCATATAATCAATCTCAGCCGGATCCGGTAGGTTGGATGGATTTGTCAAATCAATGACATCCCCGTTCGTCTTATGTACTTTATAAATAACTCCCGGCGCTGTTGTTACAAGATCTAAATTATATTCTCTTTCCAGTCTCTCCTGAATGATTTCTAAGTGCAGAAGTCCAAGGAAACCACACCGGAAACCGAATCCAAGCGCAATGGATGTCTCCGGCTCAAATTGAAGCGCTGCATCGTTTAACTGCAATTTTTCCAACGCATCCCTTAGATCCTGATATTTTGCACCATCCGCCGGATACATACCGCAATAAACCATCGGCTGTACTTTCTTGTATCCCGGAAGCGGTTCTTTACATGGATTTACCGCATCTGTGATCGTATCACCCACTCGGGTATCTTTGACGTTTTTCAGGCTGGCCGTTATATATCCTACCATGCCTGCGCTTAACTCATCACATGGAATAAACTGTCCGGCTCCGAAATATCCAACTTCTACAACTTCAGCACTTGCTCCCGTTGCCATCATCCGAATCGACGTTCCTTTTTTGACGGTTCCCTCTTTAATACGGCAAAACACGATGACTCCTTTATAAGAATCATAAACCGAATCAAAAATCAATGCCTGCAAAGGCGCCGAAGCATCTCCTTCCGGCGCCGGAATTTTCTGTACGATCTGTTCCAGCACCTCATCAATATTCAGTCCTGTTTTCGCAGAAATCCGAGGTGCATCCTGAGCTTCAATTCCAATGACGTCTTCAATTTCCTCAATAACTCTGTCCGGCTCCGCACTTGGAAGGTCAATCTTATTGATTACCGGCATAACATCCAAATCATGGTCCAAAGCAAGATATACATTGGCAAGTGTCTGGGCCTCTACCCCCTGCGCTGCATCCACAACCAAAATTGCACCATCACACGCTGCAAGGCTTCTCGACACCTCATAGTTAAAATCCACATGTCCTGGTGTATCGATTAAGTTAAAAATATATTCTTCCCCATCTTGCGCTTTATAGACGGTACGGACTGTCTGGGCTTTGATCGTGATTCCACGTTCACGCTCAAGTTCCATGTTATCCAAAACCTGAGACTGCATCTCCCTGCTTGTAAGCAATCCTGTTTTCTCAATAATACGGTCAGCCAATGTAGACTTTCCATGATCTATATGTGCAATAATACAAAAATTTCTAATTTTACTCTGATCTATTCCTGCCACGTTTCTTCCTCCAAATCTTTACTTTAACTGTACTATTATAACCTATCCGCCGAGTATTTGACAATGAAAAGTTCCACACCCAATACATCTCCAAGAAGCCCTGTCTTTACTCTTTCCTCAATCTCCACACTTTCTTCTAGAATTCCCCGCAATTCCTTCATACGAAATGCTTTCGCCTGTTCGATATATTTCCCCGCAACATAAGGGTGTAAACCGGCTGTAGCCGCAATATCCTTCTTTCCATATCCGTTCTCAGCCAATCCTTTCACTTCCATCAGCAACCGAAATTGTCTGGAAAGAAGATAGAGAATCCGCATAGGCGGCTCTTTTAGCGCCAAAAGATCATAGTAGAGATCTAACGCCTTTTTCTGCTTTTTTTCTGCCACAGCGCTGACCATCTCAAAAATCTGGTTTGTAATCTGTGTCGTACAGATTTCTTCAATATCCGCAATTTCAATGACATCTTTTTCCAGTGTATAGCAAAACAGTTTTTCCATTTCTTTCTGTAGATTTTCCATATCCGTTCCGCATTTCGATAACAGATACCGTACTGTAGACTCGGTCGTCTTCTTCCCTTCTTTCTTAATATTCCCCAAAATCCAACGAAGAAGTGTATGCTCGTCCTGCTTTGAAAGTTCCACTACTCTCCCCCGGTCTTTTACAGCTTTATACAATTTCCCCCGCTTATCGATCTCGGATTCCACAAAAATGAAATTCGTTGTCTCCGGAATGTCTTTCATATATTCTGCCAGTTCAGGAGATGCATTTTTGAAAAATCCGGAATTCTCAATTACGATAAGTCTCCGCTCTCCAAAAAAAGGCATGGTTTCCGAAAGATCAATCACTTCCTTCACATTGATCCCTTTTCCTTCGTAATACGCGTAATTCATGGTATCCCCCTCCGGGATCATAGCTTTCGTCAATTTATCCTTATACTGTTTTTTCAAATAACTTTCTTCTCCGTAAAGCAGATATATCTGTTTAAACTGCCCTGTCTTCAAATCTTCATTCAAACTTTTCATGCTGTTCTCCTCGCATTTCATCTTCTCTAAGTATAAACAAATCTCATTTTTTCTGCAACATTTTTACCTTCCGTAATGTTGACATTCTTATACTTTTGATAAATACTTATAGTATCAATACTCTAGGAGGAAATGATTATGTCACTTGTAACTTATGTTGACCGCAGAAATACAGACTGCTGCAAATGGGATGCACAAAGCCAAAAGACTCTATCATCGTTCTCACCCCGGTATACTATCCGTTTCTTTATGCCGTTACGAACAATGACCGTACATTGATTACTTCCGATCTGATCAACGAACACGGGATCTATTCCATCGATTTTGCAGACTTTGAGGAAAAGATTGTGAAAAACAACGTAAAACTTTTCATTCTTTGTTCTCCTCACAATCCGGTAGGACGTGTATGGAAAAGAGAAGAATTAGAAAAACTCGTCTCTATTTGTAAAAGACATCATGTATTCATCATCTCCGATGAAATTCACCATGATCTTCTTGCTCCGGGACAAGTCCATACACCGATTGCTTCCATTGCAGATTATGATCAAAAGTTGATCACAATCACCGCTCCATCCAAAACCTTTAACCTTGCAGGATGCCAAAACTCCATTGTCGTCATCCCGGATGAAACGCTACGAGCCCAGTGGGATGCCTTCACCACAAGTATCCGCGTCACAGACGGAAATCCTTTCGGATACATTGCTGCAAGAGCCGCATACACAGACGGAAGGCCTTGGCTGAATGAAGTGAACGAAATTGTCCACAATAATTATATATATGTCAAGGAAACTTTCGCAAAAGAACTTCCAAATATTGTGGTTTCTCCTTTGGAGGGTACCTATCTTCTTTGGATTGACTTTGAGTCTTACTTATCGAAGGATGCGCTGAAAGACTTCATGCAAAAAAAATGTCATCTCGCTTTCGATTACGGAGATTGGTTTGGCGGCGAACGCTTTGGTACCCATATCCGTATGAATCTTGCCACATCCAAAGAAAATGTGGAAAAAGCGGTAAAGGCCATTGTAGAAAATTTGAAATAAATAAAAACGAGTATATAACTGTATACGCGCTGGAAAGTACATGCTTTCCGGCGCGTTCTTTTGATTTACGGAATATATTCCTCTATCCGCATTCTTTTTCCATCCGTCTCAATCGTTACTGCCCCCGCTTCCTGTGTATTATAAATCCGGACTCCATATTCCTGCAGCCTCTTTAACGTTTCCTTATGCGGATGTCCATAAGAATTTTTCTGTCCGGCTGAAATCAAAGCAACCTTCGGCTTTGCAAGATCTAGAAATTCTTTTGTCGTGGAATTTTTCGATCCATGATGGGCAACTTTCAGCACATCGATTTTTCCCACGCTTTTGTTTTTGGTAAGAATTTCTTCTCCCTTCCCTTCTACGTCTCCGGTTGAAAGCAGATCAAATTCCTTATACTGTACTTTCAGAACCATGGACGCTGCATTTCCGGATTCTTCCACAAAACTTGTCCCGGGCTGCAGACAGATTATTCTAAGATTTTCCTCTGTAAGTTCCTGCCCGGCTCCTATAGTTACAACCTTCGTCCCGTTCTCTAATGCTGTCTGTGCAAGTTTTATAAGTCCTTCATCCCACACATTTTCTACGGGAAGTACAAGATTTTGAATCCGAATTCCAACCTTCTGTCTCACAAGCATTTCCTGAATCCCGCTGATATGGTCTGCATCCCCATGTGAAAGGAACACATAATCCAATCGCCCCACTCCCTGGGACTTTAGAAAAGACTCCACACGATACTTTCCCACCTCTTTCACATCACTGCTTCCTCCGTCGATAAAATAATCCATCCCCGATGGCCCTCGCATATAAATTCCATCTCCTTGCCCCACATCCAGCATGGTAATCTGCATACTTTCCTGTTTCTGCCTCCAGGGAATCGAAATCCCCAATATCATAGTCAAAACCAGCACCCTTGCACATCTTTTCCAATTGTTCTTCCTGTTTTCTTCCTTTTCCTTCCATTTTCCTATACAAATAAGAAATATCAACATAGCTCCATAGCAAATCACCACTTGCTGCCACTTTGGTTTTCCGATTACAAGTCTGGAAAATGGAAGTCTCATACACCACTCGCACAAAAAATCATACAATTTAAAAATAATTCCGGTTCCTCTTAAAATGTTTTCTCCAAACCACGGGGACATACAATATACTACCGACCCAATCAGTCCCACCCCGAGAATCAAGGACATCAGCGGAATCACCACAAGATTTAAAATGACGGAATAGCTCGGGATCTCAAAGAAGAAATATAAAGTAACCGGAAAAAGAAACATTTGAACCGCCATACTGGCATATACCCCTTCCAAAAGCCGTATCCGGCATTCCGGTAAACTTTGCAAAACAGGAAGTAACAGAAGAATCCCCAAAATGGCTCCAAAGGAAAGTAAAAATCCCGCATCCAGAATATATAGAGGGTTCCGGCAAAGGATCAGCACCCCAGACAAAAGAAGCGCTGTCATCATATCATAGACTCTGCCGCACATATCCGCTCCGATCCGGATCAGAAACATAAGCATCGCCCGCATAGTGGATACACTCAGCCCCGTCATCACAGCATATAAAACAAGAAAAATACCGCCAATCATTCCCGCAGTTTTGTAAGACAATCCGATTTTCCGAAGCCCTTGGTAAAAAGTCAGTCCAATGAAGGAAAGATGCAAGCCCGTTTAACCTCACTCTCGGTACACATTATAAAAAAACTCTTTTATATAGAAAGAATTTTACCCCCTTACCCCACTTTCAAAAGGGGGATAAGGGGGTAAACGCTTTATTCCATCTTTCCTTCCGGTGCATAGATAGCCATAATTTCTTCTTCATTTTCTTTGTGATCTACTCTAATCCAAAAATCTCTGATCCAAAATCCTACCCTATGGTTACCTATCGCATATAATTCATTTGTTGCAAAATCCACAATAAATACTTCAGGAAGTCGGCCATTCCCATCACTCCACTCCATTTCTTCTTTGTACATCTCACTCACTTTGTCTAAACATTTTTGACATAGAAATTGCTTTGCCTTATCAAAGTCCAATCCACTACCATCGTCATAAGTAACACTTGCTTCGAATATCCCTCGTCCCGGCATACCAGAAATATGGAACATACACTCTCCATCACCATGTCCACTTGTCATAATCCCCATTGTACCATTCTCCAGAACTTCTGTACCGTCATCAGAATAAGCTCTCGTATCCAAATTGCTAATATCCATTGTATTAAGGCACACCAATCCTATCATTCCACTTTTTCTGAAATATGGCATTAAACTATTTTCATTGTCACCACAAATGTAACAGTCTCCTTTTAATTCAGAATCAACCTGAATACTATAATCTTTTTCTTCTATGCTTTCAGAAAGAACTCTATCCTTAAAATCGGATTGGGTTGCTTTTTCTGTACATCCAGACAACACACACATTGATGCCAATAGTAACGGAATTACTAATTTTTTCATAAACTCCTACCTTTCAGGGCAAAAAAAGAACAGCCCATAGTGTTTTCACTTATGAACTGTCCTACTTTTTCTGTAAACTCCGCACGAAGGTAAGTAATATCTCCCTCTCTTTATCATCCAAATACTCCCAAGTTTCTACCAGTTCCAGTTGACCTGCTGATAAGTCAGGGCGGATTCCGTCTTTGGTAAACAACTGTGCCAGCGTAATTCCAAATGCATCACATATTTTTTCTATAGTTGGAATCGTTGGGATACTTTCTTTTGAAACAATTTTCCCCAATGCTGTCTGTGACATTCCAGTCAATTGAGAGAGACGGTATCTTGAAATTTTATGCTTTTCACACAACTCAATAATCCTCAATGCAACATAGTCTTCTGTAAGCAAGTAATCTACACCTCTCCTCTGATACTAGATGTATTTATTTTATCCCGTTATCAGAGGTTTGATTAGAACCGTAATAGTTTAGTATTTTACTAACTTATAGATTAGTATTAGTACAAAAAAAATTATATGGATGGTTCATAAGTATATCGTTCTTCTTAATTCAATAATCGCTATCCTGTTTCGCTTTCGTATAAAAAAAGAAACAGTCCAATATTTTCTTAGAACTGTCCCTCTTATTTCTTCAGTCCACGAATCATTGTCATGAATACCTTCCGTTCCTCAACATCCAACGAATCCCATATCATAAGGATTTCTCTTTGAGTCTCTGTCAAATTTGGATGACTCTCCTCATTCGAAAAAAACTGCGCTAATGTAATGCCGAAGGCACTGCATAACTTTTCAAGAGTTGGTATGGTCGGAATACTCTCTTTTGATATTATGCTTCCAATTGCAGTTTGGGACATTCCGGTCAGTTGAGCAAGACGATACTTTGTCAATCCACGCTTTTCACATAAATCAACAAGACGATCAGCTATGTAGTCCTCTGCACACAAGTAAATACACCTCTCTTCCGATATACGTTACTTTCATTTTAAACGTAAATCGAAAGATTTATTAGAACCATACTTCTTTAGTATTTACTCAACTACACTTGACTATATAGGCAAAAAAATAAGATGCTATTGTGCATTCTCCAGTTCTATCAGACGATTATCCAGTCTGTTATACTCTCTTTGAGTTTCTTCAATTTTAGCATACATCTTTAAAATTGTCGAACCTTTTACAAAGACTCTTTTTTCGCAGTAGCGGTATAACTTCTCCTTTAACTTTCTTAAATGTAATCCACATTTTTGAAGCTCTTTCAAAAGTATTTCTTCTTCATATTCTGACAATTATTCCACCTTCCTTTCGCTACGATAATACCATTTGAAGACAAATTCTGCAATAAAAATCCATCGACGAAATTCCCTTTATTCCGACATCTTCTCGTTATTTTTAACATGTGCTATACTCCTCTTTAGTGTAGTATGTACTTTTGTACAATTCACCTTTAAAAGCCGGGAGCAGATTTCCAAATAGAACTTGCTCAAACGGCGAAAGGAGGTGATAACATGCCTATAAACTATTCATTAATTGGTATCCGCATCAAAGAAACCCGAAATCAGCAAGGAATCTCTGCGGAAGAATTAGCTGAACTGGCAAATTTATCTTCTGTCTATATCAGCTACATTGAAAATGCCAAGCGGAAACCCAGTTTAGAATCTCTTATCAAAATCTGCAATGCACTGGGAATTACGTTGGATGAACTGCTCTATGGAAATCTGCTTTACAATCCTACAGAATATCAAACAGATATTGACTTACTTATGGCAGACTGTTCCAAAAACGAAAAACGCTTCATCTATCTGATTCTTTCCGCAGTAAAGGATATTCTTCGGAGCAATGATTGGTCTTTAATTGAAAAAATACTTCTAAAAGATAACAATTTAAAAGACCTATAATTGAACCACAAATCCATTTCACTTTATATAAACCATCCGTTATTTGATTAACTGGTGGTTTATGTCTTTTTTTCACAAAAAAATTATAATGAGAATAAATCGCAATACAAGGAATTGATGACCTATGAAAGAATATGAAGAAAGAACTGAAACAATCGAACAGCAGAAAGCTCTCATTCGTGAGCGATATAAAGGAATAAATCCAGATGAACTTGATGTCATTCCTGCTCTCCCCAAACCGGATATATTCAAAACATCTTCCATGTTAAGGGTAGCTGTTTATGCCAGAGTTTCCACAGACGATCCTCGGCAGACATCCTCATATGAACTTCAAAAAAATCATTATCAGGATGTAGTAGATCGTAATCCTAACTGGAATCTCGTAAAAATATATGCCGATGAAGGAATTTCCGGTACATCTCTGCAGCATAGAGAAGCCTTCAAACAGATGGTACAAGACTGCGAAGATGGAAAAATTGACCTTATCCTCACAAAAAGCGTATCTCGATTTGCCCGTAATGTGGTGGACTGTATCGGCTATGTACGGGAGCTTCTTTCTCTCCGCCCTCCAGTCGGTGTATTTTTTGAAACCGAACATTTAAATACCCTTGATCCCAAAAGCGAAATGATCCTTTCCTTCATGTCTACCCTTGCACAAGAGGAGAGTCATACAAAAAGTGAAATCATGAATGCCTCTATTGAGATGCGTTTTAGAAGAGGAATTTTCCTGACACCACCTTTGCTTGGATATGATCAAGACGAAAACGGAGAATTAAAAATTAATGAACACGAGGCAAAAATCGTAAAACTGATTTTTTATATGTATTTAAATGGAAATACCTGTCAGGAAATTGCTGACACACTTACGGAACTTGGCTGCAAAACAAAAAAGAATAATGAAGTATGGTCTTCCGGTTCTATTCTTCAAATTTTACAAAATGAAAGACATTGTGGCGATGTTCTTGCCCGTAAAACATGGACACCAAATTATCTAGATCATAAGTCACGGAAAAATAACCAAGACCGTAATCAATATAGAAAACGTGAACATCATGAGGCTATTATTTCAAGAGACGATTTCATTGCGGTTCAAAAACTAATCAGTAATGCTAAATATGGAAACAAAGCCTTGCTTCCTGAACTTCACGTAATCCCGGATGGAGCATTAAAAGGATTCATCACAGTTAATCCCCGTTGGGCTGGCTTCAAACCAGATGATTACCGTGCCGCCTCATCAAGTATATCCGATTCAGAAAGCACACCTTCAGATACAATTCCCATTACTGCACAACTTGGTTCTTTCGACTTAAGGGGATATGAAATCGCACATGGTCAGTTTTTTGAAACCACCGGAAAAATATCAGCAACTCTGTCTTATGAAAAATTAAATTTTAGTACGGAGGCTCTCAGAAAATTTGGAGAAATCAAAACCGTAGAATTGCTGATACATCCAAGTTCTTATCTTCTCGCTGTACGGCCTTGCACACTTGAAGATAATCGAAATAAAGTCCAATGGGCGCGTCTGCGAAATGGCGTTCTGGTCCCTCGCTATATATATGGAGCAGCTTTCCTACCAACACTTTATGAATTGTTTGGTTGGAATCCCAACTGCAAATACCGTGTTCTCGGAGTAGCACATCAAAAGGGATCTGAAAATGTTCTGATTTTCAATATGAAAGAAACCGAAGTACGCATTCCGAATGAAGTACCTGCAACAACAGACAAAGATTCCCCTAATAAATCAGCAGAGGCTTCTTCCACGCCTAAAACTATCCTCGGCTATCCGGCAGAATGGATGAATAGCTTTGGAAACAATTATTATAGTCAAACCCACGCACGAGAACTGGTTGCTTTTACCAATAATAAGAATTGGCAGATCACCTCTGAAGGACAACCCTATAAGGAATCAGAACTGCATACCACGTCCAAAGCGGATCTTACGAAAGGAATCGTGGAAATTATGGAAGAAATAAAGGAGAATCGTAATGACTGACACACCTGTAAACACATGGGAACTGGCACAAAATATTCCCGAAGATATGAGCAAACCTCAAAATCCCCTGCCAGTAACTATCACGCCGGGAAAAGATGGACAATCTGATTTCATTGAAGATATGGATTTCAGCTTTGATGGATATCAAGTTGTCCGTGGCGAATTTTTCGCCCATACATTTGAGCCTTCCTTTACATTTAACAATTACAAAGTATCTGTAAATATGGCCTGTATAAAAAAACTTCCTTCTGTAGAATATGTACAGATACTCGTAAATCCAGAAGAAAAAAAACTTGCTGTAAGGCCATGCCGTGAGGAAGAAAAAGACTCTTTCCGTTGGTGTTCAGCAGGAAAAAAGAAAAATCCAAAACAAATCACCTGCCGGATATTCTTTGCGAAAGTTATCTCTTTGATGAACTGGAATCCTAACTATCGTTACAAACTTTTAGGAAAACTCATCCGATCCGGCGATGAAGTATTATTCATTTTTGACCTGACAACCCCGGAAATATTCATGCGCACTTCCAAAGAAGGAGAAAAGCCAAGAGTATCCCGAACTGCAAGCTATCCTTCTGAGTGGCAGAATCAATTCGGAGTCCCTGTCGAAGAGCATCAAAATGCCCTGCAGATCAATATTTTTGATGGATATGCAGTATTTGATGTCCATGAAAAAAAGAAAACACAGTCTCCTATACCGGAGCAGATACCAGTCCCAAACGAAAGTGAGGTGCTAGATGATGAGTCGAGAAAATCTATATCAACCCATCCTAAGTATTGATTTAAAAAAGAGCCTTATTCGTGTTCATCGCAATACACTACGGCTTCTCGGTGATCCTGATTATATTCAGCTACTGATTAATCCCAATGCCAAAATGATAGCAATAAAGGCTGGCGATAAACGGGATTATCTCGCACATAAAGTTAGAAAATATCGTTTTGAAACAGGATACAGTTATGAATTATACTGTAAAGATTTATTACAAACCATGATGACTGTAGACTGCGGTTGGGAATATGGAAATATTTTCCGCTTATATGGGCAATTTAATTCCAAAGCAGGAGTTATACAGTTTTCCATGTTGGAAACGTCCCCTTCTATGCAACAGAATACTGAATGGAGTGAACAAACATTATGAGTAACTATAACAACTATACCCTTAAACTTGATCTGGAATTTACAAATCTCATTCAGCCTTTAGAAGATCGCGAACATAAATCACTGGAACGCAAAATAAGCTCCCACGCATACAGTGAGCCAATTTACACTTGGAATGGATTGATTGTGGATGGAGTTGAAGCATATCAAATCTGTCATAAACGAGGAGTCAAATTTCGTATCAAACGCATGTACTTTTTAAGCCGGGAGGATGCAATCTCATGGATCTGCACACAGCAACTTAAACGTGAAGACCTTACAGAAGCCAACCGTAAATATGTGATTGGAAAGAAATATGATGCCGTAAAAGCGATTACTGCCCGTATTTCATCTGAAAATTTCACCACCGGAAAAGGCGGTCATACATATCGTATAGAAAAGAAAATTCCTTGCAGACACATTTCCGCAACACAGATAGCATCTGAATGCAACACATCTCCTGCTTCCGTGTACAAATACAATGAATATAGTCGCGCATTGGATAATATTTGCGAGAAAACTCCCCAAATGGTAGAACGAATCCGTTCCGGTAAACTTCGCATTTCTCACGCCAATATTATTGAGCTTTCCCGACTGCCTCATTATGAACTCAAAAAATTATATGATTACATGATTGAAAAAGGCATTGAACATCTGAGCTATCCTGATATGAAGCGTGAACTTCAATGGAGAAAAGTTGTTGCTCCAACCCCAAAGGAAAAAATCGCAGAGCCGAAACCCGTCATCAAGCAAATGCCAAAATTTGATCCCGATGCCGAGCTTTCCAGTCTTTCTCTCACAATTCCTTCTTGGTGCAGCTCCATCGAACGGGTAATGAATGTGACTGATTTCCAACGTTCTTCTAAAGAAGGAAAAAAGCGTTTAAAAATACAACTGAGTAATCTAATGACTGTAATTGATAAAATTACAAAGATTTTGGAGGAAGCATGATTATGGAAGAAAATATTGAAGAATTACAAAGATATGTCCCAAACGTTCATTTTGAACAGATACCTATTAAAAACCTTGTTTCAGACCAAAATTATCAAAGAAACCTATCTTTGCGCCATGTTGAAAAAGCGGCTGCAAACTTCGATTTGTATCAAATCAATCCTGTAAAGGTAAGCCGTAGGAATGGCATTAATTATGTGTTTAATGGACAGCATACTATTGAAATCGTGGCATTGGTATCCGGTTCCCGTGAAACTCCTGTCTGGTGTATGATCTATGATGATTTAAATTATACTCAGGAAGCAGATATCTTTGCTAACCAAATGAAATATGTAAAGCCTCTGCTGCCTTATGAAATCTTCATGGCTAACATTGAGGCTGGAAGCGAAAAAGAATTGATTATCAAAGATTTAGTGGAATCCTATGATTTATCTATCACATCCTCTTCTCACCCCGGCGGAATCTGTGCGGTATCAACATTGGTAAACATATATGACAAATATGGTTTCCATACTCTTGACCGTGTACTCCGCTTATGCGTGGCCACTTGGGAAGGCGCACCTATGTCCTTCAGTTCCAATATGCTGAACGCAGTCGCAAGGTTAGATAATGCTTTCGGAGATAAAATGAGTGATACCACTTTCAAAGAAAGGGTTGGCCGTGTTTCTGTCCGTGAAATTGGACGTCAGGCAAGAGAACGTCGCGGAGGATCTCTTGGATTTGCAGAAGCGATTCTGATTGCCTATAACAAAAAATCCAAACACCCTCTCCGCATGGATACCCTCTACGCTCATAAAACTCCACGAGGAAAAAAGGCGGATATTGAAACATCAGAAAATACCGATGTATTCGAAGATGATATGGTTGATGGACAGCTCGCTATTTTTACGGAAGAAACCGAAGAAAATATGGCTCTGTTGGAATAACCTCAGAGCCTATATCCTTACCTTAATCTCCGTACCATCCAAAAAGCGAATCACCATTATTTCTTTCCCCTGTACAATTACCCTTTCCAAAACCATCTGTCCAAGTTCTGGTAACATCTTTGTAAGAGGCGGTTGCAACGTCAATTCTATCATTTGTTCCGCACGAAGTTTTTCTAACGGATTTCCTTCCTTCTTCTTTTTCTCCCATTTTGGAAGATATTGTTCTCTTTCCGCAACAATCTGGTTCCACGCCGTGATAAACCCCTTAAGCAGGTTTTCATGCGGGAGATTCTCACTGGCACATCCTTTCACTCCATGATTTTTACTTCTGTTATTACATTGCCAAAACTCTACTCCCCTGCTTTTCCAACTTTTCTTCCCACAAACTGCACCACACTTTCCACAGACTACCCTGCAAGAAAATGGGTTGACCTCCGAGCCATATCCATAGAAAGTCAATCCCAATTCCTGCATGTAGGAATCCCTTCTTTCCAATTCAAGTTGTGCCGCTTCCCATTGTTCTTTTGGAATGATTGCTTCGTGGCTCTCTTTTACATAAAACTGCTCCACTTCCCCATGATTCTTTTTTACTTTCTTGGTAAGGAAATCTGCTGTATAAGTTTTTTGCAAAAGGGCATCACCCATATATTTTTCATTTTTTAAAATAGCCCTTACAGATGCACTTCTCCATTCTTCCCTGCCTGTACCAGTCTTGATATGATCCTCCATAAGCATTTTCGCAATAGCAGCCGGATTATAGCCATCCAAAAACTCCCGATAAATTCGCTTCACTATTTTTGCCTGTTCCTGATTTACAATCAGCTTCCCATCCTCACCTTTATCATATCCGAGAAATTTCGTACAGTCCACCTGCGGAATTCCCTTTTTAAACTTACTTCGTATGCCCCATTTGCAGTTCTCCGAAATATTTCTTGATTCGTCCTGAGCCAGCGAAGACAATATAGTAAACAATAATTCTCCTGATGCATCTAAAGTGTTGATATGCTCTTTTTCAAAAAATATTCCGATTCCAAGATTTTTTAACCTTCTGCTATATTCCAAACAATCCTGCGTGTTACGGGCAAATCTTGATATGGACTTTGTAATGACTAAGTCAATCTTCCCTTCTTCACAGTCACGAATCATACGTTTAAATTCCTCACGCTTTTTGGTATTTGTGCCTGAAATTCCTTCATCTGCATAAATGCCTGCCATCTGATATAATGGATTATCCTGAATATATTTTGTGTAATACTCGACTTGATTTTCAAAACTGTTCAACTGTTCTTCCTGATCTGTAGAAACCCTGCAATATGCCGCTACCCGAAGGTTTCTCGTTTTCTGCTGAGTCCTGCCACCCACTCTATAAGGCTGACTCGCTGGTATAACTGTAATGCTTCTCGCCATTTTTATCTTCCTTTCCCATAATATATATTTTGCCATCAGGCAGATTCCATCCCTTTATAATTTCATCGGGAATACGGACTCCCGGACATTTTGCCTGCCCCTTTCTTTTATAGCTCGAACATATCCATCTTACTGTTCCATGTGAAATATACCGTCCAAGCCTGCTTCCGCATCTTGCACAATACAATCGTCTATAGTACGGATAATTTTCCTCATTTAATTCTGGATATAAATCTTTGTGATTGAATTTTTTCTTTTTATGCTTATTCTTCCATGTTCTCTCACCTACATGCTTTAAATGTACCTCTCCATACTTATCTACAGTTCCTGAAAAATATCTGTTTCCTTCAATCTTCATCTTCCGTAAGTCGTTATCCAAAACGTGAATGCCTGTACAGAACTTTTTTGTTCCTCTCTTCTGTCCGGAGCAATCCCAAGAAAGCCGATGCCCATGACTGTACACCCGTGGCTTCAAAGGCCATCCACATTTTGCACAAAAAATATGATTCATGTAAGGATAATTTTCTTCCGTGAATTCCTGAATCACAGAGTGTTCGGCTCTTTCTGCCCTCATGTCTTCCAGCTTCCGCTGTGCTTTTTCCCATGTTTTTTCCGATACAATCGGCGGATGATTGTCTTTTGCATAGTACATGGCTTTTTCGCCACGATTCTGCACTTGGTGTCTTTTCTCATCTATAAAAGTTTTCTGCATAAGAACATCACCCTTGTAAATTTCATTTTCCACAATGCGGAAAACGGTACTCGCTGTCCACTCTGCCCCCTGAACGGTCTGAATATTTCTCGCATTCAATACTCTTGCAATGTTCGTACAGTTCACGCCCTGAATCACCAAATCATAAATTTCCCTGATAACGGACGCTTCTGGTTCTTTTGCCCGATATTCTCCATTTTCATCTTTTTCATATCCATAAGATCTTTCCAAATAAGCTACGACTTCGCCATTCTCAATGCGGTGTAAATAAGCCATCTTGGAACTCTCACTTGCAGATTCACTTTCTGCTTGTGCAAATGCTGCCAATATGGTAAGCAGCAATTCTCCCGCTTCCGTAAGCGTATTGATGTTTTGCAGTTCAAAAAAAATACCGACATTTCGTTCCTTCAGCTCTCTGGAAGCTTTCAGAACAATTGCGGTATTTCTGGCAAACCGTGATACGGATTTTGTAATAATCAAATCAATCTTTCCATTTTTCGCATCCTGCATCATTTTCAGAAACTGAGGGCGGCTTTCCTTAAAACCGGAAATTCCAAAATCTGCATAGACACCTGCGAACTCATAAGCAGGATTGGCCTGAATCATCTCTGTATAATGAGACACTTGATTTTCCAATGAGTTTTCCTGCTCAGATGCTTCCGTGGATACTCTCGCATATGCGCAGACTTTTAAACGTTTTTTCTCTTTTCCCATCTCAGCTTTTCTGACTTCAATTTGCATAATGGTCTCCTCCCTTCTTTTTTGGTAGTCTATATATCACTCTAACCCCCAAGAATAGCAAGTCTTTTTTCCGATACCGTTTGTTTTCTATGATGGGAAATAACGTAAAAAAATTCTGCCGGACAGAATTTTACCGCCCGGCAGAATTTTATAATCTCTTTACATAATCAAGTGAAATCCAGCCTACACCGGATTTCAGTTTTCCCCACCCTCTATTGGAACCTGTACCGGCCCGTTCTTCTGTAATGGTAAAAACTCCTTTTCCCGTAAACTTCCCTGTTTTTTCCATAATTTGTCCCCGGACCTTTACGGATATTTAAATCCGTCGCGGTGACTTCCACTAAATATGGCGAAAAATCAGTTTTTGGATAAACCTGTTTTCCAGATGTATTAAACACGGCATATCCTTTGTTCGCATCTGCACACTTCTTCGCATTTTCCAGTTCATGAAATGCTCCTTTTTGTGAAACGGCATCTTCCCAAGATTTGCGGACACGATACATTTCCTTTGTTTCATCTGGCTTTACAGTCCCTCCCTGCATTTTTTCCTTTACATCTTTACGAAAAGTATTCATGGTATATCCCATTCCAAGACCGTTCCATAAGTGTTCCGGGTCTCCGTGATTTGACGCAATACCTCTGGCATGCCCCTCTCTGTGGCTGATAATCACGCCATCGGCAGTCGGATTAAGACCATAGAGTTTACAGAGATATGCAAACAGCTCCACCGCCGCTTCATACGTTTTCTTCACAGAAGTCCTCGCCGCCGACAGATTCGAACAGGTAAAGCTAGAACCTCCTGTGTAACGGATGCTGGCAGGCTCACACATCTCTACACCAATATGGGTATTATTTCCACTTCCTTTTGGACCTGATGCGCAATGCCATCCCCTATGATTCCACGGAAGCGTCTGATATACCGTACCATCATTTCCGTCAATAAAGCCGTGTACGCAGGCTGTTCCATAAGATGGCGTATTCCAATTTTTAATAAACACCGATGCATTTGGCTGCGGACATCCCACGGAATGCAGCATTAATCCTTTTACCGTAATCTTTCTTCCTGCTGTATAGCATGGATTTTTAGTCATGATACTCTGTACTAACTTCATAGATTCCTCCATTTCCCGAAAAAAGCACCGTTTAATCACGGTGCTCTTCGTCATCCTCTTTCAACTGTTCCAATACGTTCTTCAGCTTCTGTGGTACCGGAAGACCGATTCTTGTCGCATTTTCCAAAATGGAAATTCCTTCATTAGATAAATAGAAGAAAATTACCGCTGTACGGACAACACTTCCATCACAAATAATCTGTGTGTCCACGATATGCCCGACTGCTACCAGACAAAAAATCACGACTTTTTTCACGATTCCGTGAAAACCAACCTCACTGGAAACTTCTTTATTGATGACTGCTGCCATAAGTCCCGTGATATAATCCACCACCACAAAGACGATCAGGGCATACAAAAATCCATCAAAGCCTCCAAGAACTGCTCCGATTGCTCCTCCCATCGCTGCAAAAACATATTGCATGGTTGTTACAAATTGCTTCATAGTCTTTTCCTCTCTTTCTCCCTTTCGGGTATTAAAAAAAACAGCCGATTGGCTGTCATTTCCTTATGCTGTACGTTTCCACATATAGCAGACAATATATGGCTGTAAATTCGAATGGGAAGCTCCACCGCCCGCTTTTGCGATCGTCCCCTTTGGTGTCAGAGAATGCGTATGACTTCCAGCATTGCTTGTCGGTGCTGTTGCATCTGCTCCCGATACACCGCTTCCATGCACGGTATATCTGCTGCTCCCTGCACCTCCGTCTGTATCACGTCCAATGTTGTGTGTATGACCTCCGGCACTTCCTGTTGTTGTGGCGTTTCCTGTAAAAGTATGCGTGTGGGAGGGCATTTGATTTGCAGTAAGTGTTACCACAGAAGAACCACCTGTTTTTTCCACAGTATTAAAATTCCCATCACCAGTATTGATACCTACAGGGACTCTTCCTGCTCCCCACGCCACCCAAGTTCCTCCAAAAAATTGGCTCGGATTTATATTAACCACACTCATATAAATACTTCCAACCGGATAGATTGTTTTCGCAAACTGTTGGATATAATCCTTAAGAAGTTTTCCATAAACCCGCACATCCCAGTCTTCTGACACTTCAAACACATTTTCATCCTCTGCAACTTTACCAACAGCTACTCCTTTGCCGCCACGTTTAAAATCCATTACTACTGCTGCTGTAGAAATGATCTCTTGTATTGAAACAGAAGAAAACGTATCTTTCAGGGTATAACGAACATCAAAGGAATATTCTGTAGAAATATTTCCCCCGCCAAAAACAACAGCCGCTCCTGATACAAATGCCCCTGCTGCTATCCATGACTCTGCTGTTGTTCTTTTATAATGAATTGTTCCAGATGCAGTATTCTTTCCCCCACATGATGCAAATTTAAAATTTATCACGCTTCGTACATAAGCCCCGTCCTCATTGACCGCCCCATTACTCAAACATCTTTGCGATGTTGAATTGATAAAAGACGGAGGCGAATAGGGAACTACCGTAATCGATACTGTCTTCTCATCTGAAGTTCTTCCCCTAGAATCCGTAACAACAGCAGAGAATGTGATCGTACCTTCCGTATTCAGAAACCCTGTTGTAAAGCTGGATGCCGTGCTGGTATAACCTCCGCCTGTTATGGAATATGCAGTAATACTCGATCCGTAGCTACCTGCTGCACCATTGATTTTTAAGGTTGCTTTTGATTTTGTCTGTACATAAATGCCCCATGCAGATGGCACTTCTCCATCCACCCTCGCTGCAGTCAGACTGGTAATAGATGGCTTAATGGAGGCCGGAACGCTCAAAGTCAATGTACATGTCTTACTTCCAATATTTGTGCTTCCGTTATAGGTCGTGCAGGTAATCGTACAGGTTCCCGTAACCGCTTTTGGTATCTGATTTGCCAATGAAATCGGTGGATTCCATGTAACCGAGGTGGATGCTGTTTTTGAAACAATCGTCCCCGTCGCACCGCCAAAAGCGTATACCAATGTGTGGGTAAACGCAGAAGATGCACGGGAAATTTGTATCACGGATGCCTTCCCCAACTCTGCATTTGAAGCTGTCACGGAAGATGCTCTTGGAATGGAATCCAAAGTTACGGTTGTATTTGCCGTAATAGAATCGTAAAAAGTTCCTGATAATGTTGCCTGAATCTTAAACACAACACTCATGGAAATTGCCTTCCCACCGTCACTTCCATGCATGACTTTCTGAGATACCGTTCCCAACAAATGTGTTCCTGTTGAACCGATGGAAGGGGATGTGAAATTCTGCGCCTTTCCATCAATCGTCATCGTATTGTTATTTCTGCTGTTAATCGACAATGACCAGTCATTAACAAGATAAATCCTGCAGGTAATTGTAGATGTATTCTCCGACACATTCTTCGTCTGCGTCCAATCTACCCGCACCGCATAATGTCCATCACGGATAGATCCCGAAAAACTTCCACTGGATGCCAACTTTCTCACCTTCTTTCTAAGACGGATCACGCCATTTGATTGACAAATTTCCTGTGCTTCTCGGTATAAAATCAAACCATCCCCGGACTTCATTGCCCAGAGACAGTTTGTTTCGAATTTCTGCATTGGTTATGACGAGAATCTGATTGGAAATATAAGCAATTTTCTGCCCATTCTCCTTAAATGAGAGTTCTTCATTGGATAATTCCGCTGTAAATGCATTCCCGACTTTTCCTAATTCAATCAATGCTCCCTTGAAACGAATGTATTCTTCCAAAAGTGTTTGATTGGCAGAGACATTATTAATGATTTCATTTGTTATCTTTGTGAAGTCCATTCGGATTTCTGAACTGTTCTGTGTAATGCTTGCCTGAAAGTCTTTTTGGATTGTTTCCAATTCTGATTTCGTAAGATACGTTTCCCTGACGGTATGCTGAATCTGTTCTGAAGTTTTACTGATTTCAGAATAGCACTCATGGATATTCTCTTTTAACGACTCCACATCGTCCTTGACATCCTCATAGTCTTTCATGCTCTGGAAACTGGCTTGGCACGTTGTCAATAATGCCATTAGGCCACCTCCTATCCTTTGGACACGTCACATTGCAGGGTTACAAGACTGTCAATATCCTTTGCGGATAAATAGATCACTTTTCCACTCTTTTCAAAAGTAATCGCTTTTCCATCTTTATCCTGCATATACCATGTATAGGTCAGAGTCTGCTTTTCCGTAGCATTTTTCCACTCTGCGCCATCATACTTCATTAAAACAACACTTTGGGCAGTATGATCCACCTTGTACCAGAAATCTCCTGATTTTGGACTTGACGGAGCAGTTTCCCCAATGTTTCCAAGCAGGGCATCCACTTCTTTCTGATTCGTCCGCACAATCACATATGGAACAACTCCGCCTAAATTATTCTTTACCGTAAATCCTCCGATGGACAGCATTTCTGACACATAGGGATCTGACTTATCTTCCACGGTTATCACATCCGCATAGCTTTTTCCGCCATACGTCATCGTACAACGGTAGGATTGAATGTTGACAATATCCGCTCCCGATACGGTAAGGGACGAAGATGTCGCACCGCTGATATTATTCCATGTTCCTCCTACATATTTTGCCCACTGATAGGTAGCACTTGTAATTGCTGTTGAACCGCTATAGGCAGATGTTGAAAGAAGTAATGTCCCCGACTGATTTAGCACCACAGTTCCATTTGGTGCGTATACAGAAAACACGACTGCACTCGCTCCTGCATTTCCTTTATTGGATTTTGACCATGAAAACTGTTTTATTACCTTTTTCCCTGAAATTGTAAAAGTTAATTCTATCGTTCCATTTAATACAGACGCTCCACCTAATGTTGCATTTGCCGCGAATAAAAGGGACAGCTTACCAGCTATCGTTGCCGTGGCTGCTGTGTTCGTTTTCACCGTAACACCATCCGGCAATGTTCCTACCGTACATGTACAGGGAGTCTGTTCAATTCCGACATACCCAGTAAAAGGAATGTTTACAAGAACTTCTGCCGCTACAGCTCCATTTGCTGTACAAGCAATGGACTGTGTTTCATTTCCTAAAATAACCGAAAGACCACCTTTTCCATCACCACCAGCAGCACCCGGATCACCTTTTTCTCCATCATAAATTTTTGTAATGGTTACCGTATCATAAACATCCACATCATCTGTCAATAATTTAATCTGAGCTACATTATTAAAGAAAACGGAATGTGTCGGTTTAACCACCAACGTTCCACCAGTAATGCTGCCATTATCAGAAGTAGTTGGATAATCCACCCAGTTTCCAGAACTATTTTTATACTGCCATTTGCTGATAGACACTCCCTGTACCTGTGCGGTAAGCGTAGCCTGTGCCGCCCCTACCAAAGAAGAACCCGCATCGTATTTAAATACATGGGTATCTGCCGTCACGGATGCCAACTTAGCATTTTGTGCATTCTTAACCAGCGTATAGGTAATATCTGAAGAAATATTAACGGTGTTTTTTGTTTCTGAATCGTAGTAACTGATATAACAAATGTAAGTGATCATCCCCGAAGATGACGTAGCAAGATTATCCTTATTTACGGTAAGGATTCCTCCCGCCACGGTCTCTCCTGCGATCAATGCGCTTTCCGCCCCTGTCCCATCTTTTCGTTTCCAATTGATAGATAATCCTGACGCACCTAATGAAAGATTCGTCTGATCCAGAAAAATAACAGGGGTTAACTTCAGATTCGTGACCGCCCAGCTTGGAGCATAGGTATGTGGCAGCACGTTTGGATTTTCACTCTGCGTCTTCCGCAGACTGGACGGGATATACGCTGATAGTTTTCTTTGATCTGTAATGTCAACGAATGTCTGCTGACTGGAAGTTAAAATTGTAGCCATATAAAATTCCTCCTAAATCTTAATCTCACAATAAAAGGATGCATTATCCTGCACATCTTCTGTCGTGATTACAATCGATTTCCTTCCTGCATGAAGCCGATCCCAATCCGCATCTGTTTCCTCATTTCCAGAGTTACGATGCCAACAGAATGCAGACGCATCCAATGTATCCGTTATCTCTTTATCCCAAGAATATACCCGGCACCTTATGGTGCTTTTCTGTCCCCGGTCTTTGAAAATATTTACTCCCTCCACCAATAGTTCCGTCCGATACATCTTTGAAGATTGTATTTCTTCTACTTTCCCTGACATATCTTCCAATTTGGAATCTTGATCCATGATATCTTTTTCCAATGTATTCAGATTCCCATGTTGTTTCGCTGATAAGGAAGTCAGCGTTATGCTGGACGCACCGATTGTGATGGTGTTTCCCGATGGATTCAGATAATCCCTTGTTTTACTCACGCAAAGGTATCTTCCATCAATTCCATGCGGTGGAGACAAGCAGTCCACGTATTGTCTGGCATGAATATCCATAATATCAACACCTGCATCCGATTCATCCACAATGGAAAGTTCCATACTTGTGATACCTTTTGCCAATTCTGCCACCCGGCTTTTCGCTTTTCTGAGAAGGTTCCCCGGCTCGGTTACATCATCCCAAACTTCTACTGTCCAAATCCACCCTATCTCTTTTAAGGCTTTTTCATCATAAACATACTCTACTCCTTCATTTACGCCTGTAATGGTCACTCTTTTTCCAGTTTCCACTTCATTCCCGTCTTCATCAGTTTCTTTAATTTTTGCTCCAAGTGGAATCAAAACCGTGATTCTCTCCGTATGGTCCTGAGTAATTTTTACATCCAAAAGATTTTTCCCATACTCCACTTTTTGTAAAGAAAAGGTTGTGAAATCTTCTAGATAATCCAACATTTTCCCTTCTCGTGTATATCGTACCTGTAAGTAACCGCCATGCGTTTTCATCAGTTTCTCCTGTATTGCGTCCAATGTTACGGAATATTCAGAGCTACTATAAGAAATATAATCATTGTTATCCTTCACAGTCACATTTCCTATATGAAACTGTTTCTTTTTTTCTACCCGCTTGTTATGCTCTGTCAGAAACAGTTCCAAAAGCCCCTTTAAATTTCCTTTATATGAATACGGCGGCTGCATGGAATCTTTCAAATATGCAAGTGCTGATTCACAAGTCCATGTATGAGTATTATAAAAATCAATCCCATCATCCAACGCCCTACCTTCAAATACAGTATTCTCTCCTTTTTTACACACGATTTCAGAAGACATCGGTTTCATATCCTTCAGATACGGATGGTTATAAGGTGCAGACAATATCAAACTGTCAATGTTTTCTGCATCTTCTTTTACCTGTGCCTGAGTGATGGCAAGACGAGAAAAATGTGGATGGTAGAACAACTTTCCATCCACATAAACACGAAATAATTTCATAATCTCCCCTCCCGATAGCGGAATGTTGTGACACCCTCTCCCTTAACACTCAGGCGGTTTTCCCCTGCTCCAAGTTCCATTTCCGGGAACTCCCATGTTCCGGCACTTACGGATTTTTCATAGGTATCTTCTCCTATTCTCCAAGAAAATGCGGTCTCCCCTGTGGTGATCACTACCGGAACCACAGGCATAAAATCGTTTTGAAGTGTAACCGTGCCACTTCCAGAAATCACGACTTCGCTTTCCTTCACATGGTAAAAATAGGAATCTCCATCCGTACACTCCAACGTGATTGTGCCTTTTCTAAGCAGCGGATCATATACAGGGGCAAACTCTACAGTCCCAAGTGCATATACATCGGGTTCTTCAGAACGGATTACCTTAATCAGCTTTCCAGCATATTGATTCACAAGTTCGGAAACCTTCTGATCATATTGCTTTCTGGTACCTAACATTGACAGAACAATGGTAAAACTTCGTGGCTGATACGATACCCTTCCTAACGCTTCTGTATATCGGATTGGAGAATTTCTTCCCGGAACAACGATTGTATTCGTTTGGGACTGTGGTGTCGGAAAATCAATATTTTCCCGAATCCATCCCATCTCACGAACAGATTTTCCATTTAATTTCACATCAGGGATCATAAACTCAACCTCCTGTTCAACTTCTGTGCCTGTCCCAAACGACTGTCAATAGCCGGAAGCAGATGTCCCACCAATGTTCCATCTTCCAAATAAATGCCCTTACTGCTGTTATTGGCGATTACGGCAAGATACTGCTCCATTTTTCCCGTATTCATCCGGCTTGATAAAATATGCTCTAACTGATCATAAAACCCTTTCAATGGAAGAACCGCTTCCTTACCTGCTTCTCCTCCTGCCATTAAGCTGCTTCCATTCATCCCAAAAACAGTAGGCTTGGTTAAAATACCACCTTCCTTATACCAATCAATGGAAAGATGCGGTACACTCGGAGGCGAAAGTGACAACTTTCCTGAAATCTTAAAATGTGGCAGCTTGATTTTAGGAAGTTCCAGTTTCATACCGGAAAAGAATCCTGTAATTTTATCTATGATTCCCTTCACCGCATTTTTTGCTGCTTCCACTGGTTTTATAATCGCATCTTTGATTCCATTCCATACGGAAGTTGCTGTACTTTTAATCCCGTTGAAAATAGAAGTAACCGTGCTTTTCACGCCATTGAATACGGAACTGACCTTACTTTTTATGCCATCCACCACAGAAGAAATTACGGATTTGATTCCATTCCATACGGATGACGCTACCGATTTCACAGCATTAAATATTGTCGACACCGTAGTTTTGATGGCATTTAAAACAGATGATACCTTACTGCTTATCGCATTCCATACTGTAGAAATCACGTTTTTTATCGCACCCATCACAGATGAGATTGTACTGGAAACTGCATGGATTGCAGATGACACTACAGATTTAATGCCCTCCCATACGGAAGAAACAATTCCTTTGCAGTTCTCCCAAATCATCTGGAACGGTAATGTTATAATATCAATCGCACCCTGAATAATAGAGCCAAGCAGCATGACCGCCGTCTGTACCACATTACATATTCCTTCCCATACAGACTGCAAGTGCGTCCACAAATTTGAAAACCATGCTTTTAGAGAATCTACCATTGCACCAATTCCGGTACAGATGGTATTCCACAGCTCTCCGAACCATTGTGTAATCGCACCCCAATTTTGTATAATCGCAATAATTCCGGCAATCGCCGCTGCCACCGCTGCAATGACAGCAATAATAGGAAGCATTGAAATATTCAAAGCACCCATCGCCACAGAAATAGCTGCAATAACCGGAGTAAGGGCTGTGAACGCCGCCAGCAATGCCCCTAAAATAATGACGAAATTTTGAACTGGTCCCGGTAATCTCTCAAACCATCCTCCAATCGTAGTAATCACGGATACCAATGGTGGAAGAATTGCATTTGCCAATTCCGCCAGTTTTTCTCCTAACGGTACTAATGCCTGCTGTAATTTTCTTGTATTGGATTCCATCTGCTGCATCGGTGTTGTTGTTGCATCGAACATCCCCTGTGCAGATCCTTTTACGCTGTCATAAGTACTTCCGACAGAAGTCAGGGACGTAATGAATTTTAAGTTTCCATCTTCCGCCATTGTTCCAAACGCTAAAGCAGCAAGGTTTAACGCTTCCTGTTGATTCGTACAGTTTCCGATATCTGCCACGATAGAATCAATGACCTGCTTCTGTGTTGCCCCTCCATTCTGCCATGAAGTAAATAATTCCTGTGTTTTTGTAGAAAAAGAACCAATGGACTCTCCAATTGTTCCATCTACAAGACGGGTCGTCACTTCATTGATGGCATCATTTACCTTGTCAAGATTATACGCACCATTCTTCAAGCCATTGTCCAGCAATTGGAAATACTCCGATGCCGAATATCCAGCCTGAGAAAACTTTCCTGCATATTCACTCAGGTTATCTCCTAACTCATTTGTTTTATCCAATCCATTCTGTGTACCAACTACGATATAATCCATCGCTTCCTGTGCGGTTAAACCATACTGCTGCATTAAAGAATTCACGCCACGAAGCGTTTCATTCATATCAATTCCGTATAATTCGTCCAACGTAATGGCCTGCTGTGTCAAATTAGTAAGGTCTGTTTCACTCAGATCACCCAAGTTCTTTTTTACCATAAGAACGGCATCTGCCACGCTGTCCATGCTTTCTCCCACACCATCCGAATACACAGATTTAATAACATTTGCTGTGTCCTCTGCTGCCTGTCCGGTTTCTCCAAAATACGCATTTACTTTTGTGACTGCGTTTTCTGTTTCCGCATAAGCATCCATCGCTTTTGTTCCGATGTCCTGAATTTTATCTCCTACAGCAGAAAGCTGATCTGCTGTCTGCATCAAGGCAGCACCTTTTGTATTTTCCGCAATCTGCCCCACATCCTCGGCAGTATCCTGAGCCGCATCCCCTGCCTGCTTTAATTCTTCAATCAGATTACGAATAGCTTCTCCATCATCAACCGTATCTAACGCATCGGTCAATTGACGGATATCTGCTTTCCCTCCTGTTGCAGACTTTCCAATTTTCTCAATAGCTGTCTTCATTTGATCTGAATTGGCAGTTCCATTTTTAATCGCAGAAACTAATTTACTCCCAAGAACATCCGCATAATCATCCACTTCTGTTCCTGTCGAAGAAAATAATTTTTCCAATCTTGCCGTATTGGAAGAAAGACGGTCTTGTTCCGTTTGGAGAGAGGATAAATCATTTTTATACTGATTCAGCTTTCCTCGTGTTTCCTCTATCTCTCTTTGAAATGCCTGATATTTGTCCTGACCTATATCCCCCCTTTGAAAAGCTGCCGTAACCTGCTCCTGTGCAGATTCCAATGCTTCCAATTTGTCACTTGTCTGACTAACCGCTTGCGAAAGTAACTGCTGCTTCTGTGCCACTAATACGGTATTTGATGGATCGAGTTTCAACAATTTATTTACGTCATTGAGGGCAGACTGTGTCTTAGTAATTGAAGAATTCACGCCACGTAGCGCTTTATCAAGGTCTGTGGTATCTCCTCCGATTTCAACTGTAATTCCTTTAATCCTGTTTCCCATGTCTGCACCTCCTCCCAAAAAGACATAAAGAAAGCCCGGATTTCTCCGAGCATGAAAAAAGCACCGATTCTTTTTTTGAACCGATGCCATCCCACTATTTTATTTATTTCTTTTTACATATCAAATCATAACTTTCCGCAATCATGCGTTTAATATCAGTATCCGGTATTGTCCCATCTAATATAATAGAATTCCAGTGTTCTTTATTTTGATGATATGCCGGAATTACTGAGGAATATGTATTTCTCCAAAAATCTCTCCATTCTGGATCTACCTTTACATTTACCCATATATGTCCTTCCCTTTCATAAGTCCATGCAAAAGCTCTTTTATTTTTTTCATACCTTAGCAATACCCAGTTTGGATCATGGAATGGGGTATCCACATATACATTTGAAAATGTCAAACCATACTCTAAAACATCTTCTCTTGATAACATATTCTTCGCCTTCTTCTCATGTATGATTTGTCTTACACAAACTGAAATTTATATAATTATTCCTCTAACTTTCCCCATTTTACAGGCTTTTCCGCCTG
>QFCH01000559.1_pt1 | contig 34615 bp, 47 predicted proteins | sample 5346071 | NCBI WGS metagenome assembly QFCH01 (sample SAMN09062255, study PRJNA434731) | Human gut metagenome, whole genome shotgun sequencing project. | isolation source: stool timepoint B chromium assembly | host: Homo sapiens | collected 2015
AACAAACTTGAATTTATACCCGGTACTTGTCTCGATTTATAGTCATATCAACCAAATGAAATACAAGTAAGATAATAAAAAAAACGGAAACTATTATTATTCCTGCGCCCAGCTTGATAAAATCAATTATACCGCCAAGACAAAAGAGCATTGCCCATGTCTTAATCCGTTTTCCAGTAACTCTGCATATTTTCTCTGTATTTAATCCAGTATAATCTCCTGATAAAAACAGCACACTTCTTTCTGTATTCCTTGATTTGATAAAAAATCTTCCAACAAAAAAGAGAACAGTTGCCATCAGTAAATCAATAAATATAATTATTATTTTCATTTTCAACACCTCTAATTCTAAGTTCACAACTTCCGATTTAACGTTCTCTTTTATGTCTATCAATAAGCAACAAAACAAACATAATAAGCCATATCCCCCATGCGATCCAACAGCCTATTCCTTGATATTGGATATCTATGATTATTCCAATAATAAAAGGAACTGACATAAACATCATTCTTTTTCCATATGCCTTACACATAGCATTCTCATCGTATTTCTTTCGTTCATCCGCTGATTTCATATTATAACCCGACAAGAATTTAGTAGCTTTTCCTTCTGATTTATAAAACCACATTCCAAACAAAAACATAATCACTGCCATCATAAAGTCAAAAACAATATAGAACATATAATACAATTTCTCCTTTCAGCCAATCACTCTTATCTCTTTGAATTTTCTACATTACTCTTCAGCTTTGACCAAACATAGCAAATCAGTATATCCTGACTGCATAAGTAATTGCTTAAAACCAGACATCACTTCTTCTTTTGTATAATTATTATTTTTCAAAAACTCACTATCCTTCTCACTAAGGTATTGGTAGAAAAGAGCTGCTGCCATTACCTCATTTCTGTCTGTATAATCAATGCTATCTAAAAGTATATTCTCTGCTTCGTTAATTTCCCCAGAATCAATCATATCAAGAAAATCTTTCAAATTTTTCCCTGATACTTCATATTTATTTTCTTTTTCAAGTTCAACAGAAACATACTTTTTCCCAAACATTAAAGAAAATAATACTCTTACCATTTCTTTTATCATTCGCATAATATAGTCTTTTTCGTCTGTGAAATACATTTTTCACCTCCATAACTACCGATTTTACTTTGTAACTATGACTTTTCCTTCTGAATCCAGAAGAGGTGTAATAGCCGCTCCATATCCAGATTTCCAACAAAGATAGTTAACCCCAGTCTCCTTATCTACAAGGATTTGGCGAACTCCTTCATCCTTAAGCTGACTTCCGTCTCTAAATGTAACTTCAAATCTTTCTTCTTTCTTTGCCATGTTTATTTCTCCTTTTTTCAAGCGTTAAATTCTAATTTAATAGCGCAAAAGGAAATATATGACATACACCCAACTAAGTAATCCATGAAAAATCGCCCAGCCGACAGACTTCCACGTTGTATAACTAATAACCATAGCTAATGCACTTCCAAAAGTTATTCCTGATTTTACCGTTTTCTTGACAGTCATTGATTTATTATCTTCCATGTCTACATCCTTTATGCTTTTCTCTTTTTTTCATTCTATCACAAGCTCACCATTAATCATCATTTTTTTTGATATTTTTTCTTTTCCCCCACTGTAAAACAGCCTCTGAGCGTTTCGTTATATAGAGGGGTACACATACAGAGCAAGATCCACCCATGTTTAACAGTATTGCCATTTGGCATCCTGTCATCCTATGGGATTTATCTTGATGGGGATCTCCCCATACCCTCTCAATAACAGACGTTTCACTCGTCTGTTGGTTCCACCTGAAGGTGTTCACAGCACTATTTCTAATATCGGAAGGGACAGCCGATATTGAAATACGTGGACTCCCGGCGGGAGGAATAGTCTCAGAGAAAGGAGGAGTATGAGAACAGAAAACAAAGATAAAGAACTAAATCACAGACATTTTATAGGATTACGTCTTACCGATGTCGAACTGGATTTATTAAATCAAGGCGCTGCTTGTTTATCAATTAGCCGATCAGAATATCTGAGGAAACTTCTATTGGAAAAGCAAATCAATCATCAGATTGAAGTTGTTGCAGACATGAACGATCTTAGAAAACTGGTCAGTGAATATGGAAAAATCGGATCGAATCTCAATCAGATTGCCAAGCATTTTAACAGTGGTGGCAGTCAGTCTCGTGCTATAGAAAATGAAATCCATCAGTGCATCACGGACTTATTCCTATTGAGAAAAGAGGTACTGAAACTGGCAGGTGGTGTGAATGGCAATCGTAAAACACATTAAAAGCAGAAATGCAAATTACTCGGCTGCTATCAATTACCTTCTGTTTGAACATGATGAAAAAACCGGGAAAAAGATTGTAGATGAATCCGGACGAAGCATCCTGCGAAAAGAGTTTTATATGGATGGACTGAACTGTGATCCGATGTCTTTTGACAAGGAATGTGAACTGACAAATGCTCATTTTCACAAAAATAAGAAACGTGAAGATATCAAAAGTCACCACTACATTATCAGCTACGATCCAGCCGATGTTACAGAAAACGGTCTTACCGGAAAGAGAGCACAGGCAATCAGTTTGGAACTTGCAAAGCAGATGTTTCCCGGATATCAGGCACTGGTAGTTACTCACACCGATGGCCACAATGAGTCCGGAAATATCCATACCCACATCGTCATAAACAGTGTGCGGAAGACTGCAGTGGAAAGGCAGCCATATATGGATAAACCACATGAGGAAGCCGCCGGTTACAAGCATCGTTCCACTGATAAATTCATGAACACTTTTAAGAAAACTATCATGGATCGTTGCCAACAGGAAGGACTTCATCAGATAGATCTTCTTGCTCCGGCTGAAAGAAAAATCTCTCAGAAAGAGTATATGGCACAGAAACACGACCAACAAAAACTTAATGAGATCAATCAGAAAATCATCGAAGATGGTCTCAAACCAACATCCACCGTGTTCCTTACACAGAAAGAATATTTGCGAAATGCGATTGATGAATGCGCTGCCACTTCCAATAGTTTTGATGAATTCCAATCTAAACTTCTGGAACAATTTCAGATCTCTGTGATTGATCATCGGGGCAGATACAGCTATCTTCATCCTGATCGACAGAAGCGGATCACTGAACGTGCACTTGGAACACGATATGGAAAAGCACACCTGGAACAGACCTTCTTACGCAAGGATCCATTGGCCATCCTCTATGTCAGATCTCACCTGCGCCTGGTTGTAAATCTCCAGACAAATGTGAAAGCTATGCAGAGCCCGGCTTATGCTCATCGGGTAAAACTTTCTAACCTGCAGCAAATGGCAAATACCATTATCTATGTGCAGGAGCATGGATTTGATACGCAGTCAGATTTGAAAAATACACTGCTTGCATCAAAGCAGGAACTAAAAGAAATGCAGACACAGATTGCTCAGCATCGGTCCGATCTAAGGATCCTCAATGATCAGATTCGTTATACCGGACAGTATTATGCAAACAAGGAAATTTATTCCCAATTTTCAAATGCAAAGTACAAAGGAAAGTACCGAAAAGAACATGCTAAGGAAATTCAGAAATATGAAGAAGCCAGAGATTGGCTGAGATCCTTTTATCAGGATGGAAAGATGACAAGCCTAAAAACTCTGACTTTACAAAAAGAAAAACTGCAACAGCAGATAGCTTCCGAAGAAGAAGCAATAAGCAGCTTGAAAGAAAAATTAAAAGATCTGGATACTGCCGATCAGAATGTTGATGCCATTCTTCAGATGCAGATTCCGGAACCAGTGAGATCAAAAACCAAAGATCTCGAACGATAATTATCACATAACAAAGGAGGAACTATCACATGACACAAGAAGAATTTAATGTTGTATTTGAACTTCAGATGAGAAAGTGTGCCGATATTCTGGCACATAAAAAGAAAGAATATACCGGTGACAATATTGACCGCCTCAGCGCATTCAAGATTGCTGCCGCATTACAGAACTGCGATCCAAAAGCAGCACTGGCCGGTATGATGTCGAAACATGTCGTATCCCTTTACGATATGTGTTATTCCACTCTGTTACATTTTGACATGGAACAGTGGGATGAAAAGATTACAGACTGCATCAACTATCTGATTCTTTTAAAAGCTCTGGTAAAGGAGGAACAGGCCTATGGATCACATTGAAACAGCTATCTTAAACTGCTATGGGATCCGGGAAGCAGAACAAAATATGGTCTTTGCTGCCAGGCTCACACAACACGGTCATACAATCCAGAGCATGGCAGATCTGATGGACCTTTACCATCAATCCTACAGTCAGAAGACCGTAGAAAACATTGCGGGGCTTCCACATCCAACCGTACAGAAATTCATGGTCATTACCGTGGCTGTTGTTGGTGCAAGCAGACGCTTCCTGGCACAGATCACAAGGCATCAGAACGAAGTAAAGTACATGAGTGCATCTCTGCAGTACAGCAATTATTCCGGTCACGCTACATTTGCTATTCCATATGGGATCATGAAAGCAGATAAAGAAATCCAGGATATTTACAAAAAAAGCTGTCAGTCAGATCTGGACCACTATACAGAACTCTGTGCCTTAGGCATTGATCATGATTCAGCCGGATATGCCACACCTCAGGGACTTCGAAACGTACTGATCATCAGTGCAACGCCTTACCAGTGGAAGCATATGATCGGTCAGAGAGCCTGCAGAAGAAATACGGATGAAACAAGGATTGTGATGCTACAGATCTGGCAGAGATTGTACAAATTAAGCCCGATTCTTTTTGCACCGGATCTGACCGGTCCATTCTGTCAGAGAGGAAGCTGTATGGAAAAACAGATGTCCTGCCAGAATCCTATTTCAAAACTTTGGATACCGTCAGATATCTTAAAAGCAGATTATCCATTGCTCATCAGAAGGGAGGTGAGCAGCCATAAAGATTAAACTGATTGACTTTGGTCTGAAAGCAGATCATCATCCCTTCCGGCCACATGAAAATGATGCCGGTGCTGATGTATTCATGCCTTATGATTGCGTATTAAAACCAGGTGAGGTTGCAAGAATTCCACTTGGATTTGGTCTTATCATCCCCGATGGATTTGCCGGATATGTCTTTCCACGAAGCAGCATGGCAGCAAAAGGACTGGTATGCGAACTTCCACCGATCGACTCCGGTTACCGTGGTGAGATCCATGCCATTATCAGCAACGTAAGCACATCTTCTCAGACCATTCATAAAGACACACGCGTCGGTCAGCTGGTGATTACACCGGTCGTGATCGCAGATTTTGTCCTGGACCTTGGTAATGAACGAGGAACCGGGGCTTTTGGAAGTACAGGAGAATAATACTATGATTACATTTGGAAGAAAATTAAAACACTTAAGACAGAAAAATCATCTCACCCAGAAAGAACTTGGCATAGCTGTTGGATTTCCCGACAGCTGTGCTGATGTCCGGATTGCTCAATATGAAGGCGATGTCCGAACACCAAAAGAGGATCTTATGAAACTCTTCGCATCAACACTCGGTGTTCCGGTTGAACTCTTTACCGTACCAGTACTCTCAGAACCTAGAGAGTATAAGGTAGCGGAATATTGGAGATATGAGTTCGGAGCAGAACTAGATTAATTGTCATAATACTGAAATGAGGCAACGGATTTTCCGCTGCCTCTCTTTTATCATTTTTTTTGGTAATAATTGAAAATACCCTGTGTTGCGCAATCCTTTTTTTCTTTGTATACTTCAGAATTTTGACCAAACAACAACATGCTGCAAAGTCAACTTTCTTGGTTAAACTTGGTTTTTTCAACTTTGATTATTTCAATTTATCCAAGAAAATCCTTGTTTTTAAAGGTTTTTTCGCATCATCTTGGATAAAATTTAATTCTTATTTTTGCTTTTTCCGCTCCTGTTTTTCTTGCTTTCTATGTTTATAGTATTCATTCATAATCATGAAATGATCCTGTGCATCAGCAATTCTCTTTTTCTGCGTTTTATCTGCATACTTCTGAACCTTCAACAACGCATCAAAATGCTGTAAAGACAAATCATATCGTTCTTCTCTTGTCTTTTGATTTTTAGATTCCATCACAATGCGAACACTATCTTCCAGAATACGAATATGCTGAGTGATGTAGGTATCTGTGGCATTTTTCAAAAGAACATCATCTATCTGCATACCAGGCTTTAGTCCCTGAATTACAATAGATGTCCAGGTTTCTTTTTCTTTTCTGGTTAAACCGAATAAACCCATAAAAATTTTTACCTTTCCTGTAATTTTTTCTATATTTACCTTAATTAGTTATGTACTCCGTCTTTTGTATTCTATTAAAAATACACTTTTTATGGTAATATTGTATCATACAATTACAGTTTCGATTCTACACTATTTTTCAATTTAAAGATTCTAAAATCTATAAATATAACTGGAAAACGGAGGATGATTTATGCAACTTCTTTATTCAAATATTTTACCTCTTGGGATTGAAGAGGATCAAAAGACTATAATAGATGCATTTCACGAACAGTTACAATTAGCTGACCGGGTAGAAATAGCGGTTGGATATACATCATATGCTTCTTTGGAAGAATTAGATAATTTAATCGATGCATATGCTATTCATCAAGTATGTCTAAATATTGGAATGTACTATATTGAAGGAATGCCAGAAAATTCATATCATACAGCAATAAAGTTGAACCAAAAATGGATGGATAATGGTAAAGGTGAAATCCGAATGATTAAACCGTTCAAATACCATGGCAAGGTATATTGTTTTTATAAAGATGGTAAACCTTTTTCCGCCATCATAGGATCAGCTAATCTTGGTGTCATTAAATTGGAGGCTTCTAATCGTCGTCAATATGAACTCTCTGCATTGACCACTGATTCAAAAGAAGTACTTTCCATTGCTCAACATATTGAGTCTTTAAAAGAACCCAATTGTTCAGATAATATCAACAATTTAACATCTGTACCTCTTATCAGAGAAAAAAATACAGCTTTAAATGGGGTTGAACTTGTGACATCAGTTCCCAAAGCTAATATTGATTTTTACTCTCGGTGTCAGGCTTACGTTTCCTTTTTCTTAAAGTTAAAGGTACCGAAAGCTGATGAACGACATTTGGATGATGGAAAACATTTCACGAAATCCAATATCAATGTTTGTTATGCTGCTCCACGAAGCAAAAGAAAGGCTCGCGATTGGTATGAAACTCAATTGACTGTTGGTGCAGATGTGTATCATATGGAAGGATATCCTGAAAAAAACAAACCCTTCTTTGTAATTACAGATGATGGATACTGGTTCAAAGCACATACAACCAGCGATAATAATAAACAATTTAGTGCGGTAGGGGACGAACTCATTATGGGGCGCTGGCTCAAAGGTCGCTTAGCCGCTGCTGGAATTGTAAATCCAGTTAATAATACATTAGAAGACACAGATCGGCTAGGAATGATTACTCAGGAAATGCTGGAAGAATATGGATGTGACCGATTAGTATTTAAGAAAACTGGACAAACAGCACTGGATACGGATGGAACACCATTAGATGTATGGATGTTGTCTTTCACCAATGAAAAGAACGAATAGAGGTGACCTATATGCAATATTTGAAGACATATTTACAAAAAATAATAGATCGGGGAAATCCCCTACTTGCTGATTCCATAAAGAATACAGCCGAGGATGTTGGAAATCAATATATCAAGACTTTTTCATTTTCAAGTCATGAAATAGGTCTTCTTTTTGGAAATGTTCAGTCCGGTAAAACTGGTCAAATGTTTGGAATTATATGCAAAGCAGCCGATTTAGGTTTTCCTGTGTTTGTATTACTTACTACTGATAATGTGGTTCTTCAGCAACAAACACTCGAAAGAGTAAAATCTGATTTAGATGGATTCTGTATTTGCGGTGAAAACGACGGTCGATTATTTATGGACAGCAATCTTTTACAGCCAACTATTATAGTATTAAAGAAAAATGTTCGTATTCTCAAACTCTGGGCTAATATACTTGGATCGACTGGATTTATGAAGGGAAATCCATTATTTATCATTGATGATGAGGCTGATGCAGCCTCTTTAAATACTATGGTAAATCGAGATCGCCAATCATCCATAAATAAATATTTGGATACAATCAAAAATGAATCGTCCAGTAGTCTATACTTGCAGGTAACTGGAACACCTCAAGCAATACTACTACAAACAATTGCGTCTGGATGGCACCCGTATTTTACTTACTATTTTCAACCAGGATCAGCATATTTAGGAGGCGATTTCTTTTTCCCTGTTAATGGTAAACCGAATTGCATATCTTATTTAGATACTCTTGCTACACCAACCAGAAATGTGGTAATCAGGCATCTGATCGTATCGGCTCAAATATTATCAACAGGGGGAAAAGTCTGCAATTGTTTATTTCATCCAAGCGTTCGCGTTGCTTCTCATCAACGTTTTGCAGATGAAATAGCGAAAGAATTGAAATGGGTTCAAGAATATTTTGATAGCGAATTTAAAATACAAGCTGAAAAAGAGTATGACCTTATACAACCCGAAAAATCAGAAAAGCAACCATTAGACACATTGCTTTTGACAATAAAAGCCCTTATAGCTTCTGATAAAATCAAAATCTTGGTAATGAACGGGAAAAATGATATCGAAAGTTCCGAATATTCTTCTGGATGTAATTTCGTGATTGGTGGAAATACTCTTGGACGAGGTGTAACCTTTCCAGGTCTTCAGACAATTTATTATACAAGAACAAGCAAAAAGCCACAGGCTGATACTATGTGGCAGCACAGCCGAATGTTTGGATATGATCGTGATCCAGGAATGATGATGATTTATATCGATGAAAAATTATATAAATTATTTTCTGATATAAACGCTACAAACAATTCTATTATTGCACAGATTGAACGTGGATTACAGGAAATCAAAATCTATTATCCAAATGGATTAAATCCTACAAGAAAAAATGTACTGGATAATGATCATGTTGAAATACTATCAGGTGGAACAAACTATTATCCATCTTATCCAGATAATGATAGCATCGAAGACATCTCTAATCTATTAGAAAAATTTGCGGAATCCGAACCTTATTATCAGGTTAATTTACGATTAATCAAAGAATTATTATCGCATATTATTCCTAGTCCGGATTTTAAATTGAAAGCTTTTCAATCCGTATTGGACACTATCATTTCTGATCAACCAACTGGTCAAGGTATCCTTATTGTTAGAAGGAACCGTGATGTTGCACAAGGAACAGGTGCCTTACTTTCTCCAAACGACTGGCAGTTAGGTAACAGTTTTACAAATAGTGTAGTTTTAACAATGTATCAAGTAACAGGAAATAAAGGATGGGGTGGCCAACAATTATGGGTGCCAAACATCAAACTTCCTAATGATGTTATGTATTATGATGTTATTGAGGAGGAATAAAGAATGTCACTCCTGTACTCGGATAGCATTGTCCAGCCAATATTTATAGAACCCTTCCTAACTTTGCATGCCAATAAATTATGTGTATTGTCAGAACATGCATCTCCTAACATGGCATCATGGCTACTCAAAACATACGAAGAAAGGAAACTAAATGGAATATCTTTAGAATTGATTATTGGAGACACATTAAACTGCGGAATTGATATCAATACCCATGAAGCTTTTAAAGAACTGCAGGGAAATCGTTATTCTGCAAAATGGGGTAAGTTTTCATGCAGTTATTTATATGATCCGCCAGATTTTTCCGGCACAAATTTTATTTGGCTGAAAGATGACATACCCTTAAAAGCATTTATCTCATCATACGACTTTACACAACAATCGCTATTACGTGAGGGCGATCATAAACTTACAGAGACATCTGCATATTCAGCATACAACAACTATGAAAAAGTCACTAACAGAACCATTTTCTGTAATCATGCCGAAGTAGAAGACTATATAATAATACATAACCCGAACAGACCTATAAATCTTCAATCTTCTCTTTCGGAAAATCAATATGTTACCTTGTCTTTTATCACGAGGACTGGGGATACAGGTGCAAAATCAGGATTAAATTGGGGACAACGTAAAAACAGAAATCGAAATGAAGCATATATTCCATTACCAAGCTATATAGCCAAAAGTGGCTTTTTCCCATTAAATAAACAGCATTTTTTAGTTATAACAGATGATCATCACTTGCTTCAATTGCGTGTTGAACAACAAAATGATAAGGCTATAACAACACCGGCTAGCAATGCATTATTGGGAGAATATTTTCGCAACCGCTTAGGACTGGCCAATGGTGCATATGTCACCGCTGCGGATTTGAGGTCTTATGGAAGAACAGATGTAACATTTATAAAAATAGACGAGGAACATTATTACATGGATTTCAGTATATAAATTATCAGAGCAGGGATACATTTCCCTGCTCATTCTTCATATTCATCCCATGACATTTTTACTTCAAATACTGTTTCTTCAACTACTTGAACACATTCTTCTAAATTCTTTTTAATATCTTTCCCCCAAAAACGAATAACAGTCCATCCAAGGAATAGTAATTCTTGATCAATTTCATGATCACGTTTTCTGTTTCTATCTATCTTATTTATCCAGTATTCACTATTATTACTCTTTTCCAGTTTTGGCTTGAGTACTTCCCAATCTTTTCCATGAAAAAATTCTCCATCACAGAAAATCGCAATTTTATATTTCGTAAATGCAATATCTGGTTTTCCAGGAAGTTTCGAATAGTTTTTTCTGAAACGATATCCCTTTTTCCATAGTGCTTTCCTAAGTAAAACTTCAATCTCCGTATCTTTACTCTTTATATTCTGCATATTCCTTTTTCGTTGTTCTTTTGTTAAGTTGTCCATATAATACCTCTGAACTTATATGAATATTCTAAAGAAGGTGAATCCAGCACTTGCAAGATTCACCTTCGCATTATTCGTTAATATTTGGTTCTGTGTACGGATATTCAATACCAGCAAATGATTTTAAAATTGCTTCAAAAATAATCTGTGCACCTCTGCAAGGAACGGCCATTCCAATCTGTTTCCGAACAGACTCTTTATTTCCTTTAAATTCATAAGTATCTGGGAATGTTTGTAATCTAGCACGTTCACGATTAGTCAATGCTCTTGGTTCTTCCCAATGATAAATATGGGTTCCACCCCCACCACTACCGGTAACAGTATAAGAAGGTTTGGTTGGATCCAGTCTTTTATAAATTTGACTGATTTTTGCTCCTTTAATATTAAGTTGCAATTCTTCCGGCAAATCTGCAGTAAATGCATTTTGTCCCGGTAAAATATGTTGCAATCTTCGAACTACAACATCCGATTGCCTTGTTCTTTCATTGTTCAATGCATCCTGTGGAATTGGCGGTTCTTCAATGGCTTTACGGCATGAATTATCAATATCTTTATATGGTTCTGTAGATGGAACATGGAATGTTACATCAATATCATTTCGGATTCCAACAATAATAATTCTGTGTCTAGCTTGTGGAACGCCATATTCTTCAAACTTATATAAATGAGGTGTAATTGTATAACCTGCATTTCTAAGTTCCGTTAATATCTTCGTAAAGGCTTTTCCTTCATTTGCATTTCTTAATCCACCAACATTTTCTGCGAGAAACCATTGCGGCTTGAACATTTTCAACGCTTTTACGCCATAGGAATACAGTGGCCCATATACACCATCCATCCCTTTTTGTTCACCAACTACACTGTAATCATTACAGGGAAATCCAAAAGCCAGTGCATCTATTGGAGCTAATTTACTCATATCAAACTTGCGGATATCTTCATGATACACAGTCTGTGGTTCATTACGACAAATGTTATGTCTGTATGTTTCACAAGTACTTGCATCATAATCATTTGCCCATTGATGGATAATTTTATAATCCGAATTACCTATATCAGCATGTGTTGCTCCCCAGGCAATTCCACCCGGTCCGCAAAACAATTCTCCTAATTTAAAAATCATAATCAGACCTTTCCTTTCTTAGGTTCATTCTCCGTTTTTTTAAAGAGTAAAAAATTAATATACTCTTGGAGCTGAATCATATCATCATCATTGAGCTGATCTAAATATTTTAAACGATGAATTGGATTTATGTCTTCTTCAGTAATGTAACCAGCCGTTTGCATTATCTCAAAAGGATGAAATCCCAGAGCCTTTGCAATTGAACATAGATTCTCCCATCTTGGCATTCCTGTCTTCCCAGTCTCCATTCTTTGGAGAGATGTATCACTAATGCCAGTCATTATGCTTAATTCTTTATAGGATAATCCAGCCTGTATTCTTTTTTCTTTAATATAATTACCCAAATCGGACATACATTCACCTCTTTATCAGAATACACCTAATGCTGCATTTTGTCAATATAATTTAGCATATACGCTGCATGTATGCTGCTATTTTACAAAAAATAATTGGAGCTTTTACTCCAATTATTTTTATAGAACTATCTATATATATTTCACTTTATTTCTTTTCCATCGATAAAAAGCATATATTTATCTGGATTATTAACAATATCATAATCTTTTCCATATTCAATCGGTCTAAATTCTATCTGCATAATGGATTCGCCATTTTCGATATCTTCTTTCCAAGAATATACGGTCATATCAAGGCTGGTTGCATATCCATGATCTGTAGAAAGTTTTATTGAATGAAATGAATTCTCTTTATACATTTTTAAAAGCAGTCTTGCAAATGCTTCTTTATCAGAAATATTTTTTCTGTTAGCAACTACTGTAAGATTTTCATCTCTATTCATAGAAAAACTGCCAACTACATCTGGCTCATCTTCTTTATACTTTAATAAGCTTTTACCAATTATCATTCCAACAATAATCGAAAAAACGATAGCAACAAATACAAGTGTTATATTTTTTTTCTTCATTTTATCAAGTTCCTTAGAATTATATATAAGTCTTTAGAACTACTATATCATATTTTCACGTTAAACCAAATAAAAAAGAAGAGCAATAAGCCCTTCCATCTTCTTATTCACGTATTTATTCCACCAATGCTCTCACTGCATTGATAATTCTCTGTTGCTTTTCTTTCGGTAGTTTCTCTATCATTTCAGATAATTCATTCGTAACACCAGTAACCGAATGTGTCACAACATCAATCAATAGTGTATCTGCTGAAACATCTAATGCATTTGCAATCGCAATAAAGGTATCAAGTTTTGTTACTTTCAGTCCTCTCTCTATAACACTTACATGAGTTGGACTCAAGTTTACCAGTGCTGCCAATTCTTCTTGTGTAAGATTCTTAGCTTCCCTTGCAGCTTTTATTCTCTGACCAACCGCCTTTAAATCCATTGTGACACCTCCTTTAGAACGATAACTCGGTCTAAAATTAGTATAACGATTGATCTTTAAAACATACAGAATCTACAGATTGCCAACTTGTTCTTTGGAACTATTTCGAATTAAAAAGGCCCAAAAGAGCACTTTCCCTTTTGAGCCTATACACTTTATCAGCTAACGTATTTTGCTTTCATTTTTCCTCATGGTCATGAGGCTTTTTTCTCTTAAATCGCATTCTATGAATCCTTTCGATTGTTCTTTCTGTTCTTCAATAATTCGTTCGGTTGCTTTATGAATCCTGTCCTTTGAATACGGGTGGTCTTAAATTCAATGACAACCGTCCCTTTTTGATCATATACGTTTCACTTCCATCCTCAGAAGATCCTTTCAACCAGCAATCATCCGGATACTTCTCAGCAAAGGATCGTCAACCGTTTCTGCAAGCTCTGATTGAAGGTATACACATCATAGAATCCATCATCTTCATTGGTCAGAATAATCGTTTCTTTTTCACACTTTAACCTTCGCATATTCTACCCCCGCTTTCTTTCCATTTCCTGATCCAGGTACTGGGTATCGGCTTTCCGGACCGGCGAGCAATAGTAATCTGTTTCTGATGGAGTCGTTTGATCACGGATCTTCGTTTCTTAGGTTTGACATCCTGTTGATTTCTGGGAGGTCTGTTTGTTGCTGCGAGCATCCAGAGAGCTTTTCCGGATTTTTCTTCTGATTATTCACCAGACCGTCCACCATATCATAATTAGCTTCTGTACCGGATTCTCTGCTTCGTTCATAAGTGCCGTTCTGGTAGAACTTCTGATAATGTTCAAGACGGAGTTTGCCATCCTGTTTTAACTGGTCGATCGGATTTAATGGTACCTGCTGTTGAATGTAATCATGGATCTTTTGTTTTGTCTTTTCATCAAATTTCTTACATTCTTCAACAACCATTTTTCCATAGGCATCCAGGATAACTCCCTGGGCCTGATCCCGGTATACCTGATGCTCCATCAGATAAAACTGTTTTCCATCGATGATGATGGTGTCTGTCGCAATCCAGTTTCCTTTTTTCCCATCGATCTGATAATTCTCAGTTTCCATAGTGATAAGTGTACCGGATGTGTTGATACGAATGAATCCGGCCAGATACTGTGGATAGTTTTCATCTACATAGTAGCAGCTGATTTCTCCATCCCTGTTCAGTACAAGCACATCACTGACTTCGCATTGCTTTTTCATCCGTTTCCAGATGTCAGCGATTTTTTCATTTTCCTGCATTTCATGAATCGAGATTAATCGGTAATTTTCGACAATAATCGACACGTTCTGCTGGATTGCTTCCTGATACGGAAGATGCCACAGGACTTTTCCTTCTGTCTGCTGATCCACTCGGTAGACTGCAAATTGATTAAGCTTCATAGGCATCGTCCTCCAGGTTATTCAGATAATAATTCAGATCCAGAGAATAGTAATATTTGTCTTCAATCTGCTGTAATTTTCCAACTGTAGAATTGATGATATCAATCATTTCTTCATTCTCAGGATCACTTTCTTCCTGTTCCAGAACTTCCAAAGCCTCTTTCAGTGTTTGGATCGTTTCTTCCTTGGTGTGCTGCTGGAAGATAGCAGTAATAGTCAATTCGTTTTCTTCCAGGTTTACATTTCTCATAGGCTCATTTCCCCCCTTTTCTTTTTCAGTATTGGTTTCATCTGTATATTCAGCTCCTTTTCGTTTTTTTCTTCACTTATATTTTTTTCGTTATCCACTTTCTTATTGGATTTCAGAGGATTTTCCACATTTGGATGTCTTTCTTCCAAGTACTTTTCCACACGACTGATTGCATTTTGCACATAAGAATTTTCTCTAAATCCAGGAATCGAATTCAAAAATTCTTTCTGTATTTTCCCTTCAATCATCAGACTCTGCATTCCTTCATAATCACTTCCGTCTTTCAGATCAAAGCCAACACATTTCAGTCCATGCATACGTTCTGATGGGATTTTCTCATAAGCTTCCAAGGCTTCTGGTAATGTCAGGTCATAATGTACTTCACCCATTACAGGAAATTCAGCACATTCAGCCGCATAAAAGCTGATACATGTAAGATCATTTTCATAATCCACATTTTCTATTTCCGGGACAATATCGAGTATTTTTTCTCTTTGTGCTGCAAAGTCTGGAAGTTCTGCAAATCCAAATCGATCCACGTAATATGCCTGCATATTCCCCACCACGGTTTGTAATGATAACATCACTAACCGACATAGAATGTGCTTTATAATCTGCCGGTGGATTATCGTTGAATACGGCATACAAATCATCCAGCTTTTCATTTTCATGTAATCTGCCAGAATAGACACATTTATAATTTGCTGCATCGATTGTAATGCCATCTTCTTTGACCATTGCCATATTCATAAATAAATGTTGTTTTCCCGGTGTGCCTTCATCCACATGGTAAATCGCAAAGCGGTCACCATTACCTCTGAACATTTCTTCCTCTAGGGTATAATCAAACTTAAATGGATACAAAGCCCGATCAACTCTTTCCGAAATATCCGTTCCTTCTGCAATCGTATCTTCCAGCCAGTCTTTGATATCTCCCCATGATTCAAACTGCAAATACCCAGCAATTTCATGTGTCCCATCCGGCGCCAGTACAATATGTCCCGGTTCGCTTTCCCGATAATCATAGCGGTATCCGGCTGCTTCCAGTGCATCTACCAGAATGCCGTATTTTTCATGTAATTCTGTTTTTTGTTTTTCTTCAAGAATGATTTCCAGTTCTTCTGTAAGCTGATCGATCATTTCACCGGCTGTCTTGCGGATCACATCCATAGATGCTTTCATTTCCTTCATTTCCCGGCTGCTGCTCCAACCTGCAATATAAGGGAAAACTATAATCCGATGTATCCAAACCAAAGGAAGAACACACACAGTAAGCAACGGATTCTGCTTCAACCTCTTTTGTCAGACGGTCTTTTTCTACACCCAGGCTTTCCATGATTTCCCTTGTCATGCAGTTTAGCATGGGCTGTTTCATGAATAGCAGTCTTTAAGGTCTGGCTTTCACTGAGCCCTTTTTTGATCACGATTTCCTTGTCTGCATTGTGATAATATCCATTGGCATTGCCATCGATCTCATCGAATCGAATCGGCACTGGGGATATTTTCTGAATAGCCTGCATGAAAGAATCAAAATCCTGTACAGCTGCAGTCAGTAATTCCGGTGCCAGTGTCTGGATTGGTTCCCCGGATGTCTGAGCAATATCAAAGACGGTAACTGCTTTAAAATGCGGAACTGTAATTTCCACCTGTTCAGTCTTAGGTTTTCCATCAGTTCCCATGATCGGTCGCTGATTTTCATCCAGAACCTCTTTTTCCTTCATTTTCTTATATGGTGCCGGGTGCAATGATCGTAATTCCTTTTTCCCCTTTCATGACCTGTCTACCCATGGACTGCCAGTTTTTGTAACTGGTAACAAGTGTGGCATCCGGTCGTTGCATGGCGATCAGCATTGTATTATTAAAGGAATAATTGTGAAACTTTGCCATGGTTTTAAGAAATTCCTGATAGCGGTTACTTGTAAATAGTTCTTCCACACCGGATTCCAGTGACTGCATAATGCTGTCCATATCTTTTCCTGACCGGCAGTGGAATAGTAGTAGTTTTGTTTTGTTCTGTCATAATACTCCTTTCCAAAAACGCCCCACGACATTGTGCTTTATGCCGCAGGGCTTTTTATTAGTTGATGAGATGATTATTTTTTATTAAAGTTCCATATCGTGTTTCTTTGTTTTCGGTTTCTGATCCGGCTGTTCTTTTCCAACTTTCTCTGTTTTTGCAACCTGCGCTTCTTTTTCTTTCTGACGTTCTGTGAACCTGTCGGCCTTTTTCAAAGACGTGATCCTTTGTGTCAAAGTGATATACATCATTGGTAAGGCGTTCTGCTGGTGCTACCTGAGTGGCATTAACTTCTTTTACCATATCTCTTAACATTTCCGCATCCACTTGACCGTCATCCGGCAAGATCAGCATTTGATGGATGGATGATGGCAAAATGAAGAAATCATTTCCCAGAAGTTCCCCCATGTTATCCATGAATTCCGGATAAAAGATCACACCGGCTCCATCAATTCTTTCTGTATTTGTAACAACAAAGAATGTCGGCATCTCGCTTGACTCCTGCAATGTTTCCTAGCAGCATTTCACGTTCATCCGGTGTCAGCATGAGAATATTTTTCTGATATATTTCATCTATCAGTACACCTATACTTGATACCTCTGGGACCATGACACGCGGTGAACTTTTCATAGCGTCTTCATGAATCTGCTCCTGCTGTCACTCCATATTCCTTCATGCATTTCATTCTTGTAATCAGCATGGAACTTAATCCATCCTGATTCTTGCCTACTGCCACATGATAGGTAATTGCAAGATCTTCCTTTAGCTGGTGTGGCAGCAATTTTCGAGGACTTCCTTATTTGCTTCGGCTGATGACACACGGATAAACAGCTTGTCCTTCACATCTTCATAGTTTAAAATAGCTTTCAGATCAACCTGTATCGGTGCCTCAATAACTATATCTGCAATCTTTCTGCATACAGTTTCCATTGTTACGCCAGGCTGTGCTTTATATGCTTCATACAGCTGATTAAGATTGATCGTCGGGGTAAGCATCTCACCTTCTTTTCTCACCATCAATCCCGTATAGGCACGGTTCAGTTTCTGACACTCCATCGTTGATACTTCTGCATTCTCATACTCCTTTGGTAAAAAGAGTTTGATATTGTCCTTTACTTCATTTACAAATTCGTTAAAATTCATTCTTCGTTTCCTCCTCTAATCTGTTTTTTTATTTCTTTTTGCTTTTGTTTTTTGGTTTCTTTTTTGGGAAAGGATAAAGAAAAATTTCACCCTTTCCGGTTTCATCTGCATCCATATGGAGATCTGCCTCAAAGTACATATTTTTCTTTCTGGAATACAGGTCTTTCACATGCACACTTCCGTTTTTCAGAAGTTCTGCAGCCATCTTTTTATCCATGGTTTTTTCCATGCTCTGCAGATAGCGGTTATCTTTCCAGAGCGCAAAGTGACAATCATGGTTGCTGCAATAGAAGTTGGGTTTGCTTTCATATACCAGGCTTCCACATACCGGACATGTTCCAATGCTTTCTCTGGTCTGAAATCTTCTTGTTTCTTCTTCGGAAATCGCATCGCATCCATTCAGCATCATGGTCAGCATGTTTTTGATCCCGGTCATAAACTGTTCCGGTGCAATCTCTCCATGCTCCATCAAAAGCAGCTGATTTTCCCATTCTGCAGTCATACTTGCAGATTTCAGAAAGTCTGGCAGGATCTCCACAAGGACTTTTCCATCATCTGTTGGAATAATCTGTTTTCCTTTTCGGGTAGCATATTGGGAATAGATCAGTTTCTCGATGATACCGGCTCTTGTTGCCGGAGTTCCTAATCCTTTCTTTTCTGTGTCTTCATCGAATTCCTTATTTCCAGCAGTTTCCATTGCCGCAAGGAGAGTATCTTCGCTGTATGGTTTCGGTGGAGATGTAAAATGCTCTGTCTTTTCTGCATCCACAGCATAGAAAGTCTGTCCCTGGGTTACTTTCGGGCATCCTCTCTTTCATTTCCTGATCCGGATCTACGATTGCCATGCGGTCCTTATTTTTGAAGCAGTTTTCAAAGAGTTTCCATCCATCCTGCAGGACACAGTCTTTTCCTTTTGCTTTGAAGATTTCTTCCCTGGCATTCCACTTCAATCTCTGTCTCCTGGTAAATGTGATCCTTACTCATTGCCATGACCGTGTGAACTGCAATCAGGAAAAGAATCTTTTCTTCCCAGGATTTCAATTCATCCAGATGGCAGGATGCAAGTTCCATCGTTGGGAATGATTGCATGGTGATCTGTCACCTTTGCTGTTATTCATGACTTTCTTCACATCCGGCTGCTCCGGCTGATCAAAACGGACCTGTCAGTTGATATTTCTCATAAATCTGACGAACCACATTTCTTGCGGTCTGCTCCATATCTTCGGTCAGATACTGGCTGTCCGTTCTTGGATAAGTGATCAGTTTCTTTTCATACAGGTTCTGAGCGGTATCCAGTGTCTGTTTGGCTGTCATTCCGTAGATACGGTTTGCTTCTCTCTGCAGTGTGGTCAGATCATAAAGCTTTGGTGCTTTTACTTTCTTTTCCGTTTCTTTTACTGCTGTGACAATAGCTTCACTTCCCTGGCATCTACTTCTTAACTGTTCCGCCTCATCCGGATCAAAGATTTTTGGCTTTACAGCCGGAATTCCATCACAATCGAGTTCCACATTGAAATACTTTTCTTTCTGGAAATTGCTGATCTGTCCGGCACGTTCCACCAACATGGCAAGTGTCGGTGTCTGAACCCTTCCAACGGTCAGCTTTTTGAAGTACTTTGTGGTGTAAGCTCTGGTTGCATTCATTCCTACCAGCCAGTCAGCCTGAGAACGGCATACAGCAGCTTCGGCCAGATGTCGGTATTCCTCTGCGGATCTCAGATGCTGCATTCCATCAAGGATTGCTGAATCTTCCAGAGAACTGATCCATAATCGTTTCACCGGCTTTTTACTTCCGGATAAGTCATAGACATGTTTGAAGATTAATTCTCCTTCACGTCCGGCATCACAGGCATTTACGACGTATTCAATTTCCGGACTGTTGAGCAGTCTTTTTAAGATATAGAACTGACCTTTCTTATCTTCTGAGACTGTAACTTTCCAGTCTTTCGGGATGATCGGGAGATCTTCATATCTCCACTGGTTAAATTTCTCATCGTAAGCATCCGGTGAAACATATTCGGCCAGATGTCCGAAGCACCAGCTGACCATACAGTCGGTTCCTTGTAAATATCCGTCTTCTCGTTCCTGTGCTCCAATCACTTCTGCGATTGCTCTTGATACACTTGGTTTTTCTGCAATTACTAAATACATGATGTATTACCTCCTTTATATAACGAAACGGAGAGAGCATGTTTTACAGCCCCCTCCACTAAAAAAGTTTATTTATTTTTCATTTTCTTCAAAATCTTCGTCTTCAGACTCTTCCTCATCCGGAACTTCTTCCAGTCCACCTGTTTCCAAACCTTCCGGCTGATCATCCTCATCTTCCTCTTTTTTAGGTTTATAGATCTTGAAGTAGTAGTAAGCTGCCACACCGCCGAGAGCCAAAATCAGGATTGTTGCCATTGCACCCATATTGGTTTTTGCAGATGCTGTTTTCTCCGGATCAATGGTAGCTTCCTTGTCTACATCCTCATTATTTGTTTCATCCAGCACTACCTTTGATTTATCTGGCTGTGGTGTTACGACAGTAGCAGTGCTGTCTTTATCCAGAAATTCGGACAGATCATTCTCATCAATCTGGGATAACATATAGACATTCTGTGATGTGGCACTACGGTCGATCACGATATAGAAAGTGTTGTTATTCTTCGTTGTAACCGTAAGAAATTCCTTTGTGGAATCATCGGTAATGTCATCCTTGACTTCACCATTGCCAGGTGTCGTAAATGCAGTTCCCTTGTCTGTTCCATCTTCCGGCAGCACCTCGTTTGTGTTTGTCGCCTCGTCCTTTTTCTCTTCTTTGTCTGTTGACTGTTCCGTCTGAGTTGTCTCTACTTTGGATGCCTCTGCCGATTCATCCACATAGGCAAATGCTGTGGTTGATGCTGTAAAAAGCATCATGACTCCCAACAGCAGTCCTGCCATTTTCTTATTCATTTTCTTCCATTTCACCATTCTGATATTCCTCCTTATTTTCTTCTGTGAATACAAAGGAGCCTGAACCTTCATCGTCAGACTCCCTGCTTACCTGAAATTTAACTTTTCCACTCTGGATACCATCCAAAAGATCGTATAACTGATCATTATCCATCTTCATACCACGGATGCACCTGATCATCTCATTGTCCTCTTCCTGCTTTAATGCAGCCTGGACACCCCTAAGATATTGCTGCAGATCCGCGATCTTTTTCTCTGTCTTGGCAATCTCATCCAGATATTTTTTAATCTTTTTATTCAAACTTTCACCTCCCTTCGTTCACCCCTTTATGGCAGTCTTCCAAAGCACATGAAATGTTGCTGCCAGTAGGATGTGCTGATATTTGAGTAATGGATCGGATCCCCGCAATGGATCATCATATTGTTACCGACATAGATACCCACATGGCTTGCACCGGATGTGTTATACGTTCCCTGGAAGAAGATCAGATCTCCTGGTTTTGCTTCTTGCGGTGATACATAAGTACATACGCCTCTTAATCCATCTGCGGTCAATCGTCCATAGTTCCAGCCATTACCACAGTGGTTAATGACATAAGATACGAATCCTGAGCAGTCAAATCCGGACGGAGAGTAACCACCCCATACATAAGGTACTCCCAGATATTTTTCCGCTTCTCGGATCATCCGGGCAAATTCTTCATCCTGCAGTGCTTCCGGTGGAATCTCATAGCTCATTCCATTACCGCCTGATCCACTGGTCACATTGTTTACATCCCACAGATAATTTCTGTTTCCATAGGTCGTATTTAACGCATTGTAAATAATCAGCTGTTCTGCATTCAGATTGGCTCTTGCCACAGCATCAAAACTTCCATTTGTCAGTGTCACATACAGAATCTTCTTGGTGCTTGTACTGGTAACGGTTACTTCCTGACTGCCATTGTCATCTGCGATATAAGCTTCCCAGGTCTGGTGTCCATGAGCAGAGGCTGCAGCATGGTTATCATAGTAAACGTCAAACTGGACACCATATCGTGCAAAGGCTCCGGTATCCTCAACTGTGTATTCCACACCATTCATTACTACCTTAGTGCCAATCGGCACAAATGGATTGGAAGCATCTACAGCAATGGTATGGTTTGCAGTTGGATATGCACCACTAGCAGTTGGACCTCCGGACCATACACCACAACAGATTCGACAGTTACAATATCCGCTGGTCACTACCTGTCCTAATGATTCTCCGACTCGAACATTTCTGGTTTCTGTCACCGTTTCTGTTCGACCTTCTGTATTCAGATGATATTGTGCTTCAAAAAGAGATTGCAGCTCGTTTTCAACATCTGAGTACGTCCAGTCCCCGTATTTTGCGGTAAGATACGAGATAAGATGGTATGGATTATGACCAATCTCAGCAATGTTGTACTGATACTCGTCATAATTTGGATGTCTTCGTTCCATCTCATTGATCTGTTGGTTCAAGGCACTTTCCAAAGCAGCATATTGATTTTCGGCAGCACAGATATCCTCGTCTGAACTTGGATACGTTGTGATACCGATCACAGATCCAGCACCCTCGATAGAAGCACTGCAGCTCCCCAGAGATACCGCTATGACTAGAAAAAGAAGCGCAAAAATACCGATGCCTGCGAACATGGCACGATTACGCTTTATGATCTCTTTCAAGGCAATCTTTGCTTTTACCGTCATGTTCTCGACACCGGCAATGGTTGTTGCTCCACCCAGACTGCCAGCGGATTTTCCGGCTTTGGCTGCCCGGTATGCATCCTTATATCGTTTTTTCTGGAAGAAGCGGTTATAGAAATGTCTCTTTTGCTCGGCTTTCTTTACCGTTTCTGCATGTCTTACTCCTTCCATACTTTCTGCAGAACCAAATTTCAGTTTCTTTTCTACGGTAGCCTCACGATATCCTCTGCGATGGGTTTTCACATCCGTTCGTTTGCTCCGGATCTGAGCATGACGCAGACCACGTAACGCAGCTTCTGTTTCACGCTCTGCAAGTCGGGCACTTTCCACACCTGCATTTTCATCTGTTTCTTCCTCTTCGGAAGTGACTGCTTTCATGCCAGATATAGCAGCTTGTGTGGCAATGTACTTCCCGGCTGTCCCTCCCGGTTTCATGCCAGCACCTTTCACCATCTGATTTCCTTCATCATCAAAGGATAATCTTCCTGCTTTTGCCTGTTCTTTGGTCATCTGTTTTTGCAGCTGCTTTCTTCCGAATGGATTTCTTTTGGCTGTTCAGATTGTTATCATCATCTGGGATTTTTTCATGACGATGCAGTTTCTTTCGATATCCGGATACTTTTTCTTCCGGTGTGACTTCAACTGTATCCTCAACAGCTTCCTGCTGGACAGAAGATTTCCGGATCTTTCTCCATTTGCAGTCGTTTACCTTTTCCCTGATTTTGAATCTTCGCCCTCAGTCTTTTTTCGTTCCCGTTCCGGAACAAATTCTTCTTTATTTTCCGGTCGCCCCCGGCTCCTGTGACTGATATCTTTTACACTACCATCACGGAGGTTTTCTTCTGTCAAACCCTCCTTGGTCATCTTTGCGACCTTTTTATCCTTGCCTTTAAATTCTTTTCCAGCTATAGGTCATCACCTCCTGGCACAACTTTTCTTTCTGTACTCATTCAGTTCCTGGCGTCCAATGATCGGGATACCAGGATAACCATCTGCCTGCGTTCTGATTGCCGGAGAGCTTGCCTGGATATGAAATACCCAGTTCAATTCACTCGGATCTCTTGGCCAGAAACCATTGATCAGCATAGCTTCCTTAAACTGATTATTGTACAGATGAATCTGGGTACGTTTATACAAAATTTCTTTCAGATCATCACTGGTAAGATGTGGATAGATCTTCTGTGCCGGATAAAAGTTCCAGAATACCCAATCAAGGATAATGTTCTGTGTTTCCAGCGGAAGTTCATACAGATGATGATCATCATTGACTGTATGAACACGGTATCCAGGCTGTGCATTTTCCAAATTTTTCATCTGAATGTAAGGATTATCCTGATTCCACTGCCTGATTCGGATCTTATCAATTTCCTTCATGCTTTTCCGCCTCCATTTCTTTCTCTCGTTTTTCAACTTCTTCCGGTTTTGTAGTCATCAAACTGTACAGCTTCAAGTTCTTATCGAACTTGTCCTTAAATGGAATAATTGTTGTTCCATAGAAAAGAAGTCCTTCTCCTTCCCCGGAATTCGTCACATAAGACAACTGATACGGGGAAATATTCAGCTGTTTTGCAAGGATCTGTCTGTCACCTGCAGCCTGGTTCAGCATCAGGATAAAATCACTGTTCTCAAAGATATTTTCAATTTCCCTGCTGGCAAGAAGATCTTTGATATTCTGTGTGATTCCAGTCGGTACGCCTCCCCATTTTCTGAATCTCTTCCAGATTTCTACGGAATAAGCTGCTGTCTGTTCTTCTTTGAGCAGAAGATGGAATTCATCGATATAGTACCTGGTAGATTTGATGCCGCGGTTAATCGTAACTCTGTTCCATACCTGATCCTGGACGATGAGCATTCCGATTTTCTTCAGCTGCTTTCCAAGTTCCTTAATATCAAAGCACACAATACGGTTATTCAGTTCCACATTGGTTCTATGGTTGAATACTTTCAGTGATCCATTTACATAGATTTCCAGTGCTGTTGCAATTCTCTGGGCCTGGGGTTCTTTCTGCTTTCTGAGGCAATCATACAGGTCACCAAGGACCGGCATATTTTCCGGTTTTGGATCTGCAAAGTACTTCTGATACACCAGTGGAAGACAACGGTCGATCACTGATTTTTCCTCTGCTTCAATGCCATCCCTGCTTCCCATGATCAGCTCACATAAGGACAGGACAAAATCGGATTTTCACACCAAGTGGATTGTCATCATCGGAATAATCCATATTGATATCCATCGGATTGATATAATCCTTACTGGTCGGTGAGATGTGTACTACCTGTCCGCCAAGTGCATGGACCAGCGGGTAATACTCGCCCTCCGGATCTCCGATGATAATGTCATCCTTCGTAACAAAGAACGCGTTGGTGATCTCTCTTTTTGCTGCAAAGGATTTACCTGATCCAGGTGTACCAAGAATCAATCCATTCGGGTTTTTCAGCTTTTTACGATCCACCATAATCATGTTGTTACTAAGGGCATTCAATCCGTAATATAAGGATTCTCCCGCCATAAATAGTTCCTGTGTCGTAAATGGAACAAAGATTGCTGTGCTGGTAGTCGTAAGAGCCCGCTTGATCGGGATATGATTTACTCCCAACGGAACACTGCTCATCAGTCCTTCTTCCTGCTGATAATCCAGACGTTTCAGCACACAGTTATATTTCTGGGCGATACCGGCCGTCTGGAAGATGGCATTATCCAGTGCCTGCTTTGTCTTTGCGGTATTTAAAAAGAGCGCTGTTACAAGGAACATACGCTCATTTCGTGACTGCAGATCTTCCAAAAGACGTTTGGCTTCTCCTCCATAAGTATTCAAATCCGATGGGATGATATCCATGTCGTATCCGGCCCGGACTGCTTTTTTCTGTTCTTCGATTTTCATACGGTTGATATCCGTCACTTTGCTTTTTACCAGCTTGATTGCCTTCATCTGATCCACAGACTGGACATGCAGGTTGACGATCAGGTTCTTATCGATATCCAGAAATTCTGCCAGCATCTTATCCGTAAGCTCCGGTGCCAGGATCTGCAGATAAGAGACAGCCCCGATAGTATTTCCCATCTGGAACGTATTTCTGTCTCGGAATACAAAACTGGTCGGTGCCACATAATCCTTTGTATTGAGTCCTGTCCGGATCATGGAACCATAATCAAACTGGAAGTCTGTCATGATATCCGGATTGAAAGTCTCATACAGTATCTGCAGACGTTCCACGCCATTCAGCGGATATGCCGGAACTCCAAGGATCTTGAAGTTGTTCAGGATATCTGATTCAATACGTTCCAGCTTTGGCTTTGCTTCCCGGATATTATCCGCTTCGATGGAAAAGGTGATATATTTTGACTTTCACCAGACCGTTGTTTCCTTTTGCCAGCTGCTGTTTCAACATCTTTGCGTATTCCATACGGACATCATCAAAAGCATCCTCCTGTGGTCGGATCCGGATGACCTGCTCAAACTCCTTTCATGCTGCTCTTTATGGTTGATAAAGCTCAGCTGAAAATGGATGCTGGCTGTCAAAGTAATTGAGGAAGTCGCACCAGTTTTCAAAGATTGCATTTTTATCTTCGTTCTGAGCCAGCTGGTAGTTGATGTCATAAAAGCGGATACACTTAGAATACGTTTTTCCCTGTACCCTGCAGATCCCATCTCTGCCCATTTCCTTATAAGCGATCGACTGCTGGACGGACAGTTTTTTCTGCCTGCGTTTTTCCTCCTGCTTTTCTTTTTTCTTTTTCTCTTTTCTGTCTACTTTTTTGTATCCGGTATCTGCGACAGTTTTCTTATTTTTCTTTTTTCGCAACCGTTTTTCCTCCTTTCGGTTTTCCTGTATCCGGAGACTGTCTGATCTGTTCCGGATCTGTCTCATAATAGTTTTCAGTTTCATATTTTCTAACGGGTGAACGAAGAAACTTCACCCTGATCATATGCATCAGAACATCTTCCAGATGCATCCCGTCTTTTTCGTACATGGCAAATAAAAATGCCGGTAACATCAAAAGCACCATGACTGTTGCTGCATTACTGTTTCCCATCACATTACGCAAGAGGAAATAGCTTGGAATTCCCATTGCAGCACCTATCCCGATACAGATCAACTGTCTTTTGGTCAGGTTAAATGCTACTTTATTCTTTACCTTCGTTAAATCTTTCGGTACGCTGACATATGCCATGATTTTCACTCCTTCCTGTAATTTAGTGCGCGTTAAATATCGACTTACTTAAGGATGCCGTCTTAAAGAGGCTATAGCATAAGATTACTGTGTAAGCCATAACGCCAAATAATGAAGAACTCAGATTATCTGAATACTGGATACCTGCAACAAGCACTGCATAGATTGCAACGCATACCATCATCAGAAATGCCTGGAAAGCCAGGGCAAAGAGTCCTCTGAAATAATTCGTGCCGATCTGTCCCCATTCTCTGTTACTCATAGTTGCGAATGGAATCGGCGCAACTGAGGTATATAGGTAAATCTCTATCATACGTCCATACATGATCACTGTGATTAGTACAGACAGGATTCTCATACAGAAGCCGGCGATAAGGGTTTCCAGCGCCAATACAACAAGTTCTCCGATTTCCATACTTTCCAGTGTTGCGGAAAGATCCGTCAATGCCGAAGAAATATCAATGGCGGTACTTCCTGTGATAACACCGGCCGCAGAATTAACTACGTGCTGGCCCACATCGAATACCGCCATTGTGATCGTAAATGTGTTACTCACCAGATATACAGCGATCCACATTTTTACGAAGTACTTGAAAAACATCCAGGTATCAATATCATGCATGTTGTTGCGCTCGGTCAGCATAGAAATCAATTCGTAGCAGAGTACGAGTGTGATAATAATACCTGCGATCGGCATGATCACGGAATCCGATAAGTTCCGGATCATACTGAATATGCTGCCGTTCCACCCTTGCGGGGTCTGTCCAACCTGGGTAGCGATCTCACCAGTCTTTTGATTGACATCAGTAAACATCGTGTCCAAGTTGGAAGTGATCATCCCGGTTAAGAGTTCCCTCATCCATTCCTCAATCGCATCAAAAATCTGACTGAACATGGATCTCTACTCCTTTCTCTTAACCAAATAATCCACTCAGAAGCGGGATCAGTTGTGTTCCGATCAGGATAACACCACCACCGCTCATCAGCTGCTTAATTCCCTGGGATTTTGCACCCGGGTTGTCGTTTCCATAACCTTCCATCAGGTTGATTACGCCCCAGACACCAAGACCGGCACCGATTGCAACGACCAGTGTCTGAAGGATATTGATTGCACTGCTAAAAAAAGCCATAATCAAATGTATGAACAAACGCTTTTTCTTATGGTCTGTAAGCGTTTGGCTCTACTCCTTTCCCTTTTATTCAGACCTTTTTATATCCCTTATCAGTAGTAGCAGGGGGCTCGAATTCTTTCTTTCATATCAATCCTCACCTTCCTCAGCTTCAATCGCTGATACATCTTCTTGTGTTACAGTTACTTCATACATTTCAAATTCTGTATCTTCCGACAGCACCAGTCGGTGTGCCAGATACTTTTTCGACATCAAACGCATTATTCTTATTGAAAATCGGCAAGCTCCTTTGTACCGTTTGTGCTTTGTGATGTCATATTTGTTGCTTAAAAACGGCCGGACTCCTCGAAGCTGTAAGATACATTTTTCTCCATCCATGACCGCCAGCTCATCTCTACTCATCAGTTCTTTTCCTGTCTTTTGATAGTTCAGTCCATAGGACCGGTTGCTGCCTCTGGTGTCTGATGTGTTGTAAAGATCAATGGTTTCCTTTCCCAGAGTTTCTGATATTTCTTTCAGTGTGGAACTTTCCTTTCCACCAAGGAAAAGAACAGTGTCACAGTTACCTGTGATCGTCTCTGCAGCATCCTTATAGATGGTTTTCAGCTGAGATTGTGACTGCAGAATGATAGAAGCGGAGATTTCCCTGCTTCGGATCGTAGCAATCAACTTGTCGAATTTTGGAATCTGTCCGATATTGCTAAACTCATCAAGAAGCAGCCGTACATGATAGGGAAGCCTGCCTCCATGCTCATCATCCGCTTTATCACAAAGCAGGTTAAAGAGCTGGGTGTACATGATTGCTACCACAAAGTTGAATGTGTCATCTGTATCGCTGATGATGACAAACATGGCTGTTCTCTGATCACCGATCATATCCAGTTCCATTTCGTCATACGACATGATTTCTCTTAGTTCCTGAATGTCAAATGGTGCAAGTCTGGCACCACAGGAAATCAAAATCGATTTTGCAGTTTTGCCGGCGGCAAGCTTGTACTTGCGATATTGCCTTACTGCAAAGTGTTCCGGATTTTCTGCTTCCAGTTCTTCAAACAATTCATCCACTGCATTTTTAAATTCTTCATCATCCTCCCTGGTCTCACTGGCGTTGATAAATTCCAGCAAAGTAGAAAAGTTCTGTTCTTCCTCCGGTGCCTCATACCAGATGTATCCGATCAGTGCAGAATACAAAAGACGCTCGGCCTATAGTGATAGGTAAGGTTTTGATATTATCTCCACCTTTTCCCCCACTTCACACCGGACATGCGACTTTCACCGCATCCGGCGCTCCATCGATTGTCTTCACAAGACATTTAATCAGTCACCAAATTTAAGTTTTATATTATTGCTGACAGGTTCGCCTGCTCTCGCAGACTATTGATTTTCACGAGCATCTTTTTTGTGATATTGAGTGTTTTTATCAGGTCTTTTATTGCTGCTTGGGGCAGTTCTTGTAACAGAATCAGATATTTTTTGTGAATCAGAACCATGTTTTTATATCTTTCAAATCCACCAAGTGATCCTGGTACTTTGAGCCATACAGCTACATGTTCCGCATCTGCGAATTCTTCTCCACTGATTGCACATTTTCCCTTTTGAGCAGAAAATAAAGATATTTTACTGTCATGGTATTCTGTGCTATGACCAACGGATATTTTTTCTCTCAGTCCTTTCAGAACATACTGATTAAGGTTAAGTTCTGTATGAATCAGAGCACGACCTTCTTTTGTATAACTACAAACGATTGATCGCTTCGCCATCGGTATTTTATTTTTGATGAATGCAATCGGATAGATCATCTGGTCAATTCCTGAAACATATCGAATCATTTTTGACTGTCCGAATCTTTCCTTTTCTGCTTGGGTGATAGTTCCACCCTCACGTTTTAGCATACTTCCTGTTTCTGTATTTAACCTGTTCGTCAAAACTGTCATTACTCGCCTATGGAATTCTCTGCAATCAATACTGATACAGGTGGCAAGCTGATAGTAATTCTGTATGCCTAACACCATGGAGTTATATAGCTGAATTTCTGATAAACAACTTTTTTTCTCTCTGGGTTTTGCGATGTTTTTCGCTTGTTCCACTAGCTTTGCTCTTTCAATTTCAACCTTTTTGTCACAGATTGCCGACTGCACCACATATTTATGATGCTTCAACCTTACCCTTATTTTGAATCCAAGAAACTCTGACCACCGTTTTCTGGTGTTCACAATCCTTGTTTTCTCAGGAGACACCTCTAATTTCAACCTCTCTTCAATCCACTCCGTAACCGCTTCTTTTGTCCTGACTGCGTCCTCTTTCGTTCTACAGAAAATCCTAAAATCGTCCGCATACCGAATGATATGCATTTCTTTCATTTCTGTGTTTTTCATAATCCTATAACCATGGCTTTTATCAAAAACCTTAGTTTTTCCGATTATTCTTTCTCGCCCTCTGCTTATAGCAATTGGATTTTCCTCCCATTGACTGGCTATCCACCAATCCAATTCATTTAGAACGATGTTTGCCAGTAGTGGTGAGATAATTCCTCCCTGTGGTGTACCCTTGTCGGGCAATACCGTTGTATTATCGGGCATTTTAATTGGAGCTGTTAGTATTCGCTTGATAATAAAAATCAGCGTTTTATCATGGATACCCAGCGACCATATCTGTCTGATTAACTTGCTATGATTTACGTTATCGAAAAATCCTTTAATATCAAACTCAATAACATAATGAAGGTTCATCATTTGAAGCATGGTGTAGGTTCTGTTAATGGCATGTTCAACGGATCTGTTCGGACGAAATCCATAACTATTATTGCTGAACTTTGCTTCGCAGATTGGTTCCATGATCTGCTTGATACATTGCTGTATCAGCCTATCCCATATGCATGGGATTCCCAGCGGACGTGTTTTTCCGTTTGGTTTCGGGATATCTTTCCGTCTTACAGGCTTTGGTCTGTAGCCGTGTTCGCTTCCCGTAACAATAAATCTCACTCTTTTTACCACATCATCAGGAGTTCGACTCCCAATATCTGTGATGTTCTTTTTATCTGTTCCTGCCGTGTAGCTGCCTTTGTTCGCTTTGATGTTTCGGTACGCAAGTAAAATGTTATCCCTGCTCACTATCAAATCCATAAGATTCTCAAATACTTCACCGTTCTGACTTTTTTGATATAGTTCATCAAAAGTATCTTGCATTCCATAGTACTCCGCATGACGCAGGTCATCTACACATAATGTTTTACTTTTCTTTGGCATAAGGCATCACCTCCTCTCGAAAGTGACCCTTTTGGTCTTACTCGTAATCCTTATCATAAGACTGAATAATGCCTGTTTATTTCAACCGACTTGTGACCATTCCTCCGAGTTCCTCTTTTTCGCAGAACTCATCATAAGTTCGATCACGGCTTTTCAGCACCAGTTCACCTGCTTATTTTCTTCGTCAGGCTATCCCATAATGGAATCTGATGCCTTTCCACGTTCCGATAATCCTATCTGTACATATATCCTTAGGTCTCTGCTATAGTCCTGTCAGCTTGGATGTGCCTGTAACACAACATGGTCGTTCGTAGGGTCAATTTCTACTGAACCACACTGACTGCGCTTTAACGCACCCATACATTTCTATATGGTCTTCTTTTAGAACCGTACATTCGCAGTTTTCGTCAGTTTACTCGCCAAAGTAAACATTCTAACCATAGATATTTTATAGATCCTAGACCTATAGGTAGCGCACCCCACCTCTGGGGCGTTTTCGAGAATCTTTTGGCAGATTCCTACGACTACTCTCGGTCGTTGTCACGGAGCTTCTCACCCCAGCCATTACAGCTGACGCAAGTCCGTCAAGGATAGACGTTTCAGGGCGTTACCCCATCATTCCACCTATCGGATTACCAGTTCACAGACTGGTTATTATTTAATAAACCAACACTGTGCGCAGACTTTTTACCGCCTGCGAACGTGTCGCACTGACCCAGAAATCTTCCGTTGATTTTTCGCCCTCACCCTTGGTATTTGCGATAATGGTATTGACCAGCTTTAAGATGTCTTTTTCACTCCGGATATAATGGAACGGATTATAATGCATGGACTTTTTAAAGTTGATCGTATTTAATACCTTGATCCGGTATCCTCCATTTACCAGCATCTTCCCGCATTCAACGATGATCGTACCCTTTGGATCAGTGACCACATAGGATACGTGGTCCGTCATCTGCATAAGATTGGGCTTCACATAGAATCTTGTCTTACCGGATCCGGAACCACCGATGACGATCACATTCTTATTTCTGGCATACTTTGGTGCTTTTGGTCTGCTGTTCATGGTCAGACGTTCCGTTTCTGTGAGGATGACATTGTTTTCAAAAACCGGATCCATGAAGGGTTCGATATCTTTTCTATTTCCCCATCTTGCAGATCCATACTCCACACCCTGCCGGAACTTCTTTGCGTTTTTAGAACGATAGTAGACAACCAGTTTTAATGCACTTGCAACCAGAACACCTACTGTAAGGTCCTGCAAAGCGATACTTGGCAGCCAGCTTAAAAATGCCAGTCGAAAATTGACTAACATCACGCCAAGTCTCTGGACCATGCTTTCTCCCAGGCAATGCCGGTACAGCCAGGATCCTTTATCTGCTACATAGAAGATAAAGAAATATGGGAGATTTAAGATCACCAGCCGTTTGACCTGGATCTTCTGTAATTTCTCCCGCATCATCGTTCCTGACCTCTGGATTTTTGTCTCTGCTTCACACGCTGGCGGTGCTTTGCTTTTCTTTCTACAGATTTCTGCAGTTTCTTTCTGACCGATGGTTTCTTCACCTGTTTCTTTTTCAGTTCTACTCCGGCATATTCCCGGAAAGCCGCTGTCATCACATCCACGTCTTTTGCCTTAAAGAAGACCAGATATTTCGGCGGATCCGCACCGACATCTTTTTTCAGGCTGTAATCAATGCCGTATTTTCTTGCCACACGGTCAAAGGATTTGATATTTTCATCTGTGATCTTTAAGTTGGAAAGCTGTACTCCCTGTGCATTCAGCTGCTTGATGGTCTGCTTTCCATGTGGCTTTTTCTTTTCAATCTTTTTTCGGGCTTTTTCCCTTCCTTTCTCCTGAGCCCGTCCGGTCTTTTCAGCCATTTTCACCTGCGTTGCTTTCTGTTTCCTCCGGTTGTCCATTTCCAGGAACTTCCGAAGGGCTGCTTTTAGCACACTGGCAGTAATCTTGACTCCCTGGATGCTCAGGCTGATCACTTTCTGATTTACTTCTTCCTGCAATTACCCACGTCCTTTCTTTCCTTTCATTTCAGAATGAAGACGGGCAATACAATATCCGATGCATGGAACATGTTTTCCATACGGACAGCCACCACATGGTGTTGTTTTTACTGCTTTTTTCTTTTCCGGAAGCAGATAGTGGCACTGTTTCAAGCTACAGCCTTTCTTTTTGCCTCCCCACCAGTAACAGTACTTGCAGGACCATGGCTTTTCTTCGCTGTACTTTCTTCCCTCAATAGCTGCATTTGGTTCTATGATCAGATCTTTATTAGTCTTCATTCTGTTCTTCCTCTTTTCTCATGATTTCTGTCAGTTTTTTCTCTGCCTGACTTCCGGCAGCAATGAGACAATACAAAACTGTAAATATTGCCGCTGCTCCCAGAAGAGCAACAAAAATAATGATATTTCTCATGGTTTCTCCCATCTAAAAAAGCGTCCACAGATTCCTTTCGGTTTCCATGAACGCTCATTCTTATTTAATTAGTGTTTCTTTTTTCTCATAAATGCAAGGGCTCCTGTACCAGTCGCACCAATGCCGAGAAGCATAAACCACAGCCACAGATTGGTGTTATCCCCAGTCTTTGGTGAATCACTGACAGGTTTTCCACCTTCCGGTGTCTTTTCTGCCGGTTTTTCCTCATCCACCATGGTTACATGCTGTACTACACTGGTATCCTTTACTTCGAATTCCACATCTTTTGCAACCAGATAGCCATCCGGTGCTGTTTCTTCACGGAGAGTGTATTTTCCGATCGGAAGCATTTCGATGTAATGTGCTTTCTCTGTACTGGTCCAGCTTTCCACAACTTTTCCATCCTGATCAAGGATTGTGAGTTTCGCTCCCGGAAGTTCTTTTCCGGCGATATCCTGTTTGGAGATTTTCACCTTCGTTACATCATCCTTCATCTCAACTTTCTGCACATCGGCAGTATCTTTGATCGTGAACTTCACGCTTTCAGCTGTCACGTAACCATCAGCAGGTTTTGTTTCAACCAGTGCGTATTCTTTTCCGACAGTCAGCTCACGGATCACATGTGCTTCTTTACCGGAAGTCCATTCATCCACGATATTTCCATCGGCATCTACCACTTTCAGCTTACATCCTGGAAGTTCTTTTCCGGTTGTCAGACTGGATTTGGTAAATTCTACAACGGTTGGCTGATTCTCAAAGGTAAAATCATAGGTTACAGTCGGCTGAT
>QFCH01001591.1_pt1 | contig 34532 bp, 25 predicted proteins | sample 5346071 | NCBI WGS metagenome assembly QFCH01 (sample SAMN09062255, study PRJNA434731) | Human gut metagenome, whole genome shotgun sequencing project. | isolation source: stool timepoint B chromium assembly | host: Homo sapiens | collected 2015
TCCTCGACAATACGGTCGATATGTCCTTTATCCCCTGCACATTCTCCCGCAATTTTTACCAGATCACGTAAAAATTTTGTCATTGCCTGTTCATAACCGGCAGCAGCCTTCTTGATGTTTTCAAAATCCATTTTTCATTCCTCCAATACGTTTTTGAATTTCAGGTTATTTTTGAATTTCAGGTTTCAGTCATAGTTTTTGCCATACCATACGATGTCTTTATATCTGTCCGGATCTGTATCTCCCTCTGTGGAGAAAAGCAGAACCCGGGAAGTCTCATTTAATTCCAGAGCGTCTTTTAAGCCTTTTAATTCGGGCATTGTCATGATGGAATATAAAAGTCCCATAGGAACCGCACCGGATTCTCCGGAAACAACCTGTGGATCACCTTTAAACGGAGCGCCTAAGACGCGCATCCCTTTGGCAGCGACCCAATCCGGGCAGGCTGTAAATACGGTGACGTGATTTTTAAGGATTTCCCAGGAAATAGTATTCGGTTCACCGCAGGCAAGACCGGCCTGAATTGTGGGCAGATCGCCGTCTACAATTCGGATATTACCGTCGCCGGCGACGGCACCTTTGTAAAGGCAGGCAGCTTCCTGTGCCTCAACCACAACGACTTTCGGCGGATTCTCCGGATATCTGTTTGCAAAATAACCGGTGGCCGCACCGGCCAGAGAACCGACACCGGCCTGAACAAATACATGGGTCGGTCGGTCGCAGCCGTTTTCATGAAGCTGTTCATCGGCTTCGGATGCCATGGTTCCATAACCCTGCATGATCCAGGATGGTATTTCCTCGTAGCCATCCCACGCTGTATCCTGAACAACAACGCCTCTCGGTGTTGTTGCGGCATGTTCGGCGGCAAGACGGACACAGTCATCATAGTTCATTTCTTCGATGGTTGCTGTGGCATTTTCCTTCAAAATGTTTTCAAGACGGGTAGGTGTGGTTCCCTTGGGCATGAAAACAACGGCTTTTTGTTTCAGCTTATTGGCAGCCCAGGCAACACCGCGGCCGTGGTTGCCGTCAGTTGCCGTAAAAAATGTGGCCTGGCCAAATTCTTCCCGAAGCTGATCGGATGTGAGCACATCATAATTCAGCTGGGAAACATCCCTTCCCAGTTCATTGGCAATGTATCTGGCCATGGCAAAGGATCCGCCCAAAACCTTAAAGGCATTTAGTCCGAAACGGTAAGATTCATCCTTACAGTAAACGTCGCCCAGTCCCAGCCACTGGGCCATATGATTGAGCTTGGCCAGCGGTGTTTTTGTGTACTGTGGGAAGCTTTCGTGAAACTTCCGGGCTTTGGCTACAGATTCCAGTGCCATGACAGACAATTCTTTGTCTTCTGTTTTGGGCATTGTGTTAGACACCCACTTGACTTCTTTCATTAGATAATCCCTCCATACATGCTGATGCCGTTTTTCGGCACTCAGTGCTGCTTATTAATATCGATATAGCTGTAAAGCGTATATTTGGATATACCGAAATATTTGGAGATCTTGTCTCCGGACTTAGTAATAAGGAAAGCACCGGATTCATTCAGAAACTGAATGGCGCGGACTTTATCATCCTTTGTCATCAGAGCGACAGGCTTTCCGACAAGGGCGACAGACTGTTCAATTAAATCATCCAGTAAGTCTGAAACGTTTGTTGTAATCCGTTCAGGTTCTTTGGCTTCGGGTTCGCTGGCAATTAATGATTTGATAGAGCTGTCAATGGCCAGAAGCCCGGTAATATCATAGTTGATTGCAAAGATGCCGATGACTTTTTCCGGATGTTCTTCATCTCTGATATACATGGTACTGGACTTTAAAATACGTCCGTCACTGGTGCGCGTCAGATACCCCAGGTGGTCTTTGAGCGCAGCCGGATCGCCGTGCAATGTTTCGAGAACAACATGAGAAGGTCCGTCACCGACCTTGCGGTTTGTTACATGACCATTTTCTATAAGAATAATGGATTTTCCAAAATCCTCAGTGGTTAAATCATGTAAAACCACTTCACACTGCTCTCCAAACTGCTTTGCAAGTCCTTTGGCGAGCTGTTCAAAAAATGCGACATTTAAACTCATGGGAAACACTCCTTCAGGTGCTTTGATAATTCAATAATAACACAAAAAATTTTTATTGCAATAGATTTTTACAAAAATTTTTAGGCATACTAAAATTTTTTGTATTTTAGGGTTGCTATTTGAGAAGATAAATGATAAACTACAGTTAAAGATAAGGTGTATGTATATTGTGCATAGAAAAAAAATAAAATGAAATAAGTCATTGTAAGTATTATCAGAACTATTTGGCGGGGGTTGAGGGATTTTGATGGTAAAAATGTATACTGTCAAAATAAGGACCTCCAATGTGAAAAAACGAATTCAGAAGCGAAAAAAGGTTTTTTTGGAGAAAAGCAGTTCAGGGAAGGTGAATGGATGATGTATACAATTTCTGTGAATGGTACGACTTATGAAGTGGAAAAAGACGGAAGAATTATTGATTATTTAAGAGATGTGTTAGGGCTTACTTCTGTTAAGGAGGGATGCAGCGAGGGCGCCTGCGGGACCTGTACGATTTTAGTTGATGGAAAAAAGGTAAAGGCGTGTGTTCAGAAAATTTCCAAATTAGACGGAAAGTCCATTATAACTGTGGAGGGATTGTCGGAGCGGGAAAAAGCAGTTTATACCCATTGCTTTGCCCAGGCCGGTGCGGTGCAGTGCGGCTTTTGCATTCCGGGCATGGTTATTTCTGCAAAGGGACTGCTGGATGAGAATCTTAATCCTACAAGGGATGATGTAAAAAAGGCGATCCGGGGAAACATATGCCGGTGTACCGGATATAAAAAAATAGAGGAAGCTATTATGGAGGCAGCCAGATATTTCCGGGAAAATATTGAAATACCGGGACCGGAAACCTCCGCACGGGTAGGGGAACAATTTAAACGTGCAGATGCTGCGGAAAAGGTATTGGGAACCGGACAGTTTGTAGATGATATTACACTGCCCGGTATGATTTATGCCAAGGCTCTGAGAAGTAAATACCCACGGGCCATGGTGAATAAAATTAATATTGAAAAAGCGCTGGCCCATGAAGACTGTGTGACTGTGCTCACAGCGAAAGATGTCCCTAATAATAAATGCGGACATCTGAAAAAGGACTGGGATGTTTTGATTCCTGAGGGAACCGTGACCCATTATATCGGAGATGCCCTGGCCTTGGTGGCGACTTATCATAAGGAAACACTGGATGCGGTCATTGATCTTATTGAAGTGGATTATACGGAGCTTCCGCCGGTGACAAGCCCTATGGAAGCATTGAAAAAGGATGCGCCGCTTGTTCACTCCAGCGGAAACCTTCTCACAAGAGAAGTTTGTAAGCGCGGAGATGCAGACCGGGCGATTGCAGAATCTAAATATGTGGTGACAAAGCATTATTCTGTGCCTTTTACAGATCACGCATTTATGGAGCCTGAGTGTGCCATTGCATTTCCGGAGGGACCGGGTGTTCATCTGTATACAGCTTCCCAGTCTGTTTATGATGAACAGCATGAGATTGCCTATATTCTGGGTCTGGATCCAGAACTGGTTGTCAGCGAGACAAAGCTGGTCGGCGGTGGATTTGGCGGAAAGGAAGATATGTCGGTGCAGCATCATGCGGCTCTGATGGCCTGGGTGACAGGTAAGCCTGTCAAGGTAAAGTTTTCCAGAGAAGAAAGTGTGAAGTACCATGTGAAGCGCCATGCCATGGAGATGGATTTTACCACAGCCTGTGATGAAAACGGCTATCTTACGGGAATGAAGGCTGTCATCTATTCGGATACCGGTGCCTATGCATCCCTTGGCGGGCCGGTGCTGCAAAGAGCCTGCACCCATGCCGCAGGACCTTATAATTATCAGAACGTGGATATTGTCGGTTATGGCGTATATACCAATAATATTCCTGCAGGCGCCTACAGAGGCTTCGGGGTGACGCAAAGCTGCTTTGCCACGGAATGTAACATTAATCTGCTGGCGGAGATGGCCGGCATTTCTCCGTGGGAGATTCGCTACCGTAATGCGATCCGGCCGGGACAGGTACTGCCCAACGGACAGATCGCCAGCCCGGATACGGCGCTTGTGCAGACGCTGGAAGCCGTGAAGGATGTTTTCGAGTCCCATCCTTATGCGGGTATTGCCAGCTGTATGAAAAACAGCGGCGTTGGCGTGGGCATACCGGATACCGGAAGATGTATTTTAAGTGTCCAGGACGGGATTTTACACATTCGGACATCAGCCGCCTGTATGGGTCAGGGCGTGGGCACCGTGTGCCTTCATATTGTATGTGAGACAACCGGGATTTCTCCAAACCTTATGCTTCATGAGCGGGCCAATACGGCCAGAACACCGGATTCGGGAACATCCACGGCTTCCCGTCAGACACTGTTTACCGGCGAAGCCACCAAAAGAGCGGCGCAAAAACTGGCAGCTGCCATGGATGAGGTGCGCCTTGCCAGGAAAAATGATGCCTGCTTAATGAATCCCAACGGAGATTGGGAAAATGAAGCTGATTTGCTTGCAGATCAGGACATTTTAAGGGCTCTGGAGGGACAGGAGTTTTACGGTGAGTATTTAGGCGTTACGGATCCCATGGGATCGGATAAACCAAACCCGGTCAGCCATATTGCTTACGGTTATGCAACGCAGGTTGTTATTCTGGATGAAAACGGAAAGCTTGAAAAAGTAGTTGCCGCCCATGATGCGGGGACAGTGATTAATCCCAGGTCTGCCGAGGGACAGATCGAGGGCGGTGTTGTGATGGGGCTGGGCTATGGTCTGACAGAAGATTTTCCCATGGAGGGAGGATATCCTAAATTAAAATATGGACGTCTGGGCCTGATGCGTGCCACAGATGTACCGGAAATTCAGGTGATTTTTGTTAAATCACCTCAGGTATCTGATCTGGCTTACGGCGCAAAGGGCATCGGTGAAATCTGTTCTGTACCAACCGCACCGGCCTGTCAGCATGCTTACTATCGTCTGGACAAAAACTTCCGTACAAAGCTTCCGCTGGAAAATACATTTTACAGAAAACAGAAATAGATCATAAAATAAAAATTAGTCAAAAAAGAGGAGAGAGGCAATATGATGATTATAGGGAATGGGCGACTGATTACGAGAGATCGGGAAAATCCATATCTGGAAAACGGCGCCGTATGTATTGAAGGCCGGCTGATTAAAGAAGTGGGGACCTGTGAAACCCTTAAAGCGAAGTATCCTGATGCACAGTTTATTGATGCCAGAGGCGGCGTGATTATGCCGGCATTCATTAATGCACACGAGCATATTTACAGTGCCATGGCCCGGGGCCTTTCGGTGAAAGGCTATCATCCCAAAGGCTTTCTGGATATTCTGGACGGCATGTGGTGGACACTGGATCGCCATCTGAATTTGGAGCAGACCCGCATGAGTGCGGTTGCCACCTATATTGACTGCATTAAAAACGGTGTGACAACGGTATTTGATCATCATGCCAGCTATGGTGGGATCAAAGACAGTCTGTTTGCCATTGAGGATGCAGCCAAAGCCCTTGGTGTCCGTTCGTGTCTTTGTTACGAAGTGTCTGATCGGGATGGACAGGAAAAAATGAAGGAAGGGGTTTACGAAAACGAGGCTTTTATTAAACATGCCCTGGCAGATGACAGCGATATGATTGCCGGAATGTTTGGCCTTCACGCTCAGTTTACCCTTTCAGATGCTACTTTGGATTTTTGTGCTCAGCATAAACCGGAGGGTGTAGGCTATCATATTCATGTGGCAGAGGGGATTGAAGATCTTCATGACGCCCTTAGAAAGTATGGCAAGCGTATTGTAAACCGTTTGATGGATATGAATATTCTTGGACCGAAAACGCTGACGGCCCACTGCATTTATGTGAATCCCCAGGAAATGGAATTATTAAAGGCTACAGACACCATGGTTGTTCATAATCCTGAATCCAACATGGGCAATGCCTGCGGATGCCCGCCGACAATGGAAATATACAGAAAAGGGATTGTGACCGGTCTTGGAACCGACGGCTATACCCACGATATGCTGGAATCGATGAAGGTAGCCAATGTTCTTCATAAGCATAACAGCTGTAACCCCAATGAGGCATGGGCTGAAGTCCCCGGCATTTTATTTGAGGGCAATGCGGCCATTGCAGGACGGTACTTTAAGACTCCACTGGGTGTTTTAAAGCAAGGGGCTGCCGGTGATGTGATTGTATTGGACTATAATCCGCTGACACCGATGGATGCTTCCAATATTAATGGACATACCCTGTTTGGTATGACAGGACGTCATGTTGTCACAACCGTATGTAACGGTAAGGTGCTTATGAAAGACCGTGAGCTGCTTGTGATTGATGAAGAAAAAGCTATGGCTGACTGCAGAGCACAGGCGGCCGCATTGTGGGCGGATATTAATAAATAAAGGAGGCTGTATTCAAAATGAGTGATCGTATGACATTAATTCCATTTGATCGTCTGATGTTATGGATATTAAAAGAAAAAAATGAACAGGGTACTGTTTTTGGCGTGCATCATGCCTTTAAGGCAGACCCTGACAAAACCCTTCCTATTTTTACAGAAAAAATAGAAACACCGTTTGGTCCGGCAGCTGGACCCAATACCCAGCTTGCACAAAATATTGTGGCATCGTATTATGCCGGAAGCCGTTTCTTTGAACTCAAGACCGTTCAAATTCTGGACGGAGAGGATTTACCGGTAAATAAACCGTGTATTCTGGCTGATGATGAGTGCTATAACTGCGAATGGTCCACAGAGCTTAGGGTTTTGGATGCTTTTGAGGAATACGTCAAAGCCTGGTTTGCGCTGAAAGTGATTTCCAAAGAGTTTGGCCTGGGCGGTATGGATGGTTTTGTATTTAACATGAGTGTGGGCTATGACCTGGAAGGCATTCGTTCTCCAAAGGTTGACCGGTTTATTGAAGGTCTTAAGGATGCTTCTCAGACTGAGATTTTCCAATCCTGCAAGGCATGGCTGCTGGAGCATTTGGACTTGTTTGCACATGTGACTGCGGATGATGTGAATGCCATTACGCCGCACATTTGTACATCCATCACGTTGTCCACCCTTCACGGATGTCCACCCCAGGAAATCGAGCGGATTGCCGCTTATCTGATGAACGAGAAAAAACTAAATACATATATTAAATGCAACCCAACGCTGCTGGGCTATGAATTTGCCAGAAAGCGTATGGATGCCATGGGCTATGACTATGTGGCCTTTGGTGATTTTCACTTTAAAGATGATCTGCAGTATGAAGATGCCATTCCAATGATGCGCCGTCTTCTGGAACTGGCGGGATCTCATGGATTGGAGTTCGGCGTGAAAATTACCAATACATTCCCTGTGGATGTGACAAGAAATGAGCTTCCCAGCGAGGAAATGTATATGTCCGGCCGCTCCCTTTATCCACTGTCTATTGCCCTGGCGGCAAAACTGTCGGAGGAATTTGAAGGCGGGCTTCGGATTTCTTATTCCGGCGGTGCAGATTTTAATAATATTGACCGTATTTTTAATGCAGGAATATGGCCGATTACCATGGCCACAACCGTATTAAAACCTGGCGGCTACAATCGTTTTGATCAGATCGGAGCACTGCTTTTAAAACAGCCGTATAAAAAGTTTGACGGTGTGGATGCGGCGCAGGTAAGAAAACTTTCCGATGACGCTGTGACGGATCCGCATCATACCAAATCCATTAAGCCTTTGCCATCCCGAAAGATGAAGCAGGAAGTGCCGCTGATTGATTGTTTCGTGGCACCGTGTAAGGATGGCTGTCCGATTCATCAGGATATTACCGCATATGTGGAACTGGCCGGACAGGGCAGATACGAGGAAGCCCTTGAGGTCATTATACAGAAAAATCCGCTGCCCTTTATGACAGGCACAATCTGTGCCCACAATTGTATGAGTAAATGTACCAGAAACTTTTACGATGAGGCGGTGAATATTCGCGGTGTGAAACTGGAAGCGGCCCAAAAAGGTTTTGATGCATTGATGGCAAAACTGAAAGATAATGCCGGCAATGAAACAATAGCAGGTATGAAAGCAGCCGTTGTTGGCGGCGGGCCGGCCGGTCTTGCAGCTGCTTACTTCCTTGGAAAAGCCGGTATCGATGTGACGGTATTCGAGAAAAAGGACAGCCTGGGCGGTATTGTCCGCCATGTGATTCCTTCCTTCAGAATCAGCGATGCTGCCATTGAAAATGATATTGCCTTAGTGAAGGCTATGGGGGCAAAAATCCAGCTGAATACGGAAGTAAAGTCACTGGATGCGCTGAAGGCGATGGGCTATACCCATGTGGTGCTGGCCGTTGGTGCCGGCAAGCCCGGAACATTAACCCTTAAAAACGGATATGCCCAAAATGCCCTTGAAGTGATGGAGGCATTGAAAAAGACTCCAAAAACAGTTGATCTGGGAAAAAATGTTGTCATCATCGGCGGCGGTAATTCGGCTATGGATGCCGCCAGAGCGGCTAAACGGGCCAATGGTGTGGAACATGTTTACCTTGTTTACCGCCGTTCCAGAAGATATATGCCGGCAGATGAGGAAGAACTTGTCTATGCCTTAAATGACGGCGTGGAATTTAAGGAGCTTCTGGCACCGATATCTCTGGAAAATGGAGAACTGATTTGTGAACAGATGAAACTGGGCGCCATGGATACTTCCGGGCGGTGCCGGCCAGAGCCTACAGGTGTGATGGTCCGTGTTCCTGCAGACACCGTACTGGTAGCCGTAGGCGAGCGCATTGATTCTGATTTTTATACGGCAGCCGGTATTCAGGTCAATGAAAGCGGTCGCGCAGTTATCAATGAATTTACAATGGAGACCAGCATTGAAAATGTTTATGTGGCCGGAGACGGTGTTTATGGCCCTGCAACGGTTGTGGAAGCGATCCGGGATGCCCGGAAGGCAGTCAACGGTATTCTGGAAAAAGCTGGTATCGGTCAGATTACAGATTTTACAGCGGAGGCCGGCGTGTCCGAGTCAACGCTGTACAATAAAAAAGGTCATATACTCGGCGAAGCGGAGGCTGATCATGAAAGCCAACGGTGTCTGACCTGTTCTGTAGTATGTGAGAACTGTATCGATGTATGTCCAAACCGTGCAAATGTGTCCATTAAGGTGCCGGGGAAGGCCATGGCACAGGTTGTTCATGTGGATTGGATGTGTAATGAGTGCGGTAACTGTAAGAGCTTCTGTCCATACAGCAGTGCGCCTTATAAAGATAAATTTACAGTATTTGCCTGTGAAAAAGATTTTGAGGACAGTACAAATCAGGGCTTTGTTGTTGTCAGTGAGGAGCCGCTGACCGTGCGGGTCAGACTGGGGGCATCGGTGAAGGACTTCAGAATTTATGATAAAGACTGCAGCCTTTACCCGGATCTTCGGGATTTGATTCGTACTGTTTATGAAGATTACAGCTACCTTCTTTTAAACCAGGACAGATAAACGATTGATTAATCAGAACAAGGGGTGTAAAATAAACTCTATGAATAGATTGGAGGTAATTCAAATGACAAGAGAAACAATTAATGCAAAAAACGCACCGGCTGCAGTGGGCCCATATGTGCATGCGGTGAAGGCCGGAGAAACTTTATATACATCCGGACAGCTGGGGTTAATTCCGGCGACCGGAGAACTGCCTGAAGGTGTTGAGGCTCAGGCAAAGCAGGCATTGGAAAATCTGAAAGCCGTTGTGGAAGCGGCAGGTCTGACATTGGCCAATGTTGTAAAGACAACCGTATTTTTGGCAGATATCAACGACTTTGCTGCAATTAATGCCATCTATGCTGATTATTTTACAGGTGAAGCGCCGGCCCGCTCCTGTGTACAGGTTGCCGCACTTCCCAAAGGTGCTTTATTTGAAATCGAAGCTATTGCAGTAGGCTGAATATAAGAGAGCAGGCCCCTGTGTTGGTATGAACGCTCAAGTGTATGCGTTCATACCAACACAGGGGCCTTTTTTAACTGTACGTTTGAATAAGCGTCAGTCCCCAGCTGATCCAATCCCAGGCGGTTTTGCGGCCGTTTGTTTCTGTAATCAGCAGCCGCTGCTTTTCGTCAAAGGTAAAAGACTGCACATCCATCCCAATATCTGAGGCCATCCACAGGGGACGGATCGCCTCGTTTTCCCAGCTGTATATGTAAATATGCTGGGACCAGTCTTTTTCATCTTCTTTTACCCAGTAAGGTCTGGCCTGGCCATAACGGCCGATACGCCAGCAAAGAAGAATGAGTTCGTTTTCAGAATCATGGTTAATGTCGCACCAGAGAAAATCCTGGACGAGGATATCCTGCGGGGACTGCCAAGCCATGCGGCCGTCGCTTTGGACGGTGAGCCGGCGATTGGCCAGCATTATAGCCTCAGGGGCATCAGGCTCAGCCGTGGGCTGTATGGATTTTTGTGCCCACGGGATCCATTTGGGAAGCTGGGGGCTGCTCAAACGGAAATAAATCAGGCTTCCTGCAATAGCTAAAAACACGGCGGCGGCCAGAAGTATGGCCCTGTTCGGGGTAAGGTGCCCCTTTGTGTCCGAAAGCTTAGTACTCATAATTAAATCGATACGACTGGGTCCATTCCGGCTGCTCGATCGATGAATCAAAATTATAGGTGCCGGAATCTGTCAGGGATATGCCCATCATTTCTCTCCATTGGGTATCTGTCAGCCGCTGATCCAGGGGCTGCTCAAACTGATAAAACGTATAAACGGCGCCTACACAGATTTTGACCTGTCCGTCCACTGGCACAATCACATATATGGTCGATGGGTTGCCGGTGGCCACTTCAAGACAGCGGCCGTTGGGATCTGTGGCAATATCGGTTACAATGGCTGCGGGGAAATCTCCGGAGATGATATTTTCCCCTTCATCCTTAAAGGCTTCCAGCCAGAAGTGTTCCAGGTTACCGCCGTAATTGCGGATGAGTTCGTATTCTTCATCTGAAAGGGGGGTATTGTTCAGCTCTTTTTCAGAGATTGCAAGGAACTGTCCGGCCATCTCGCCCAGCCTGTTCAGGTTGGTTTCGTCTTCTTCACTTAAAAGACCATAGGATTTCAGACCCTGAGCAGTTTTTTGGGCAAGATCGGCAAAACGCATCCACACATCGACTTCCGGTTCCACATATCCCCGGTCATCCCATGTGGGCATCTCTCCGCCGCCCATTTCTGCCATGGCCTGTTTGGCGTATAAAACCGTGTCATGTTTTAATTCGGCATAGCTTCCTGCAAAGGTTTCCAGACTTTTTGCAGACCACTGGGCAGTCTGCATAAAGGCGGGCCAGCCTTCCCCTTTTTGTGTGAGCAATGGTGTAAGGGTATAGAGCCAGCGTGAATACAAAGAGGATGTCCATACGGTTTCAGGCGCATTGGCAAGATAGGACTTTAGTGCCTGCATATTTTCACTGTAATTTTTATAGTCTGTGTGACCTGCAGCCTCAAGAATGGCATAGGCGGTATCGGAACCCAGCGCTGCAGCAACATCCAGTGTGTCCGGCAGCAGACGTGTGTCGCCCTGGCTGTTTGGCTGAACACTTTCATAAATCAGTTTCTGGAAAATGGCGGCGTCTATTGTAAAACGCTGCCCCATAAAACGGAAGCCTTTGTTTTCCGAAAGTGCCGATGTTTCCGGATTCTGATCATCCATCGTAGGAATGGAGTTAATGGACGGAGCGTCCATAGCCTGGATCAGCTGGAGAAATTTTTCCCAGGACGCCTGATTGTCAGCAAGGTCTTCGGCCTGAGGCAGACAACCATAGGCTGCCTCGATGGCAGGAAGGTATTCATAATAGGAGAGATCATCACTGGCACCGGCGAAAAATGCGGTTACAGTATAAATGGCTTCCCATTGTTTCAGGATATCGTCTTTCATGGCCAGTGTCATAAGGAGTGCACTTCGGTTCAGGTCTTCCTGTTTTTGGATAAAGCCGATCTGCCCGTACCACATCATTGCCCGGAAATATTGTTCCAGCTGCTCATCCCCCTCATAATACCCCCGTGGCGTAAACTGAGAGTAATCGATCATTGTACCTGTCAAAGGGGATTGAGTAATGCCGCCGGCATTCATAATATTTTCCAGTTCCTGAGAAACCATGTCTGAAACTGGGGTCTGTACGTCTGTTTGGGCATTTTGGAGGCTGGCACCTACGGTAAAAAAGGCCATATTCCGCAGGGCGGCATTTTCCCATTCAGAGCCTTTTAAGCGTTCATACTGCGCACTGCTTTCTTTAAGCATGGCTATACTAAGGTCAGACAGGGCCTGAGAGAGCTGATTTTTTTCGGTCTGCTTCATGAGCCGGCTAAAGTACAGATGATACGTATGCATCATCGAATCCACGGTCACAAAGTTGGGAATCTGTTCATACCGATTTTGTTCATATACTTCGTAAAATTCCTTTTCATAACCGGAAGTTACATAAAACATATTTTGTGCAAGAAGCTGCGCCTGAGGGCTGCCGGGCTCGATATAAAACTGTTCCAGATTATAAACATTACTCAGATCCGGGGCAACCGTATAGGCCTCTGCGGCCGGCACAATTCCATCGGAGGAAGTGTTTTCCATATGGCCAAGAAGGGTTGGCCTGCTTAAGGGCTGAGCAAGGGGCGGCGCTTCTGATGAATCCTGTGTATTGGAAGCGTCCGATAAATTTGTGGAATCTTCCGAAGGTTCCCGGCCGTCCGATGAAGTTTCTAAAGACAGCGCAGGACCACTTTGCGGTGAAGTGCCCATATCCGGATTTTTCCCGGGGCTGGGTGCTTTGCCGGCTGTAAACCTGAAAATAATTCCTGCGGCAGCAGCTAAAACAACGACGGCAGCAATCCCTCCAATCCACAACATTTTTTTTGAAGCATTTTTTCGGTTTACAGGATGGCCGCAGTCCGGACAAAACTTGTCGCTGTCATTCAGCTGTTTTCCACATTTGCTGCAATACATATTCCCTCTCTTTCTGGATGAACTTTATTCATCCATGGTGAAGCCGTTGTCAGGCGGCTTATGTTTTTTGGTCTCAAAGTCAGGCTTTTTATGAAAACATAAAAAACATAACCGATTGAACCGGTCATCATCTTAGGAATATTTTACCAGAACAAATTGTGAGTGTACAGTAAAAAAGGCAGATATCCGCTGCCAATGTTTTTTTAGATGACAAAAATGTGCTAATAAAAGGTGGGATCGGTATATCTCTTTGATGAAAAATTATTTATAATATTATGGGATGATTTTGGCCTTAAAGGTCGTTTGGGTACAAAGGCCTGAAAGATACGAAGGCCTGAAAGAAAGGAAAGCACGATGAAAATATTGAAAAAGTTTACCCGGCTGTCGGTTTCGACTCAGGTGGTGCTGCTGGTGATCGGCCTTGTGCTGCCTGTGAATATGATTTCCGTCATTTATGCCATTCAGGCGCAGCAGGCTTTTGTGCGGCAGACAATGGAGGCTGCAGGACATACGGCTGCGCTGTATATGAATGAGCTGGATGAGCGGATTCACGCAGCGGATATTTATATGTCTAATGATGCTGATGAAAATACGCATACATTTAAATTGAGAGATGATTTAAGTGATGAAGAATTTATGAAGGTGGCCAGCTTTTACTGGCAGGAGCTGGATCGCCGGGTAAAAAATTATATGGAGGCCGATGCCTATTTTTTCTGTGTATCGGATCGGGATTATGCGAATGTGGCCGTGAAAGGTGATTTTAATTCATTAAGGTCAGTGCTTAATGATTACATTAAGACTCAGAGCAGACTTAGAGTGGAGCAGCCCCGGAATATTCGTCCGGAATGGTACTGTGAGAAAATCGGAGGTACTCAGTGGGCAATTCATCTGCTCAGATATGGTTCATCCGATTATTGTTATGGTGCCATGATTAATCTGGACATGATTGAGGACAGAATTGCTGCAGGACTGACCATGGATCATGCACTGGTGGCAGTGGGACCAGAAACCCCATGTCAGGAAGAAAAGGGGACACTGACGGTAAAGACGACCTGTGATCGGGCTGCGCTGGAGGCTGCGGTGACCGTTGAACGGAAAAATGTGCTCAGCCAGATGCCTGTGGCCCAGAAAATGGGCATCAGTATGGCTATTGTTTATTTGATCTGTATTCCGCTGCTGATTTTTATACTGAAAAAACTTCTGATTCGTCCAATGTACAGGCTGAATCAGGCCATGAGCCGTCTGGAGGAAGGCGATACGTCTTACAGAATAACGGATACAGAGAAAAACAGGGAGATGGGAGAACTGAACCGTAAATTTAATTCCATGGCCCAACGCATTGAAACATTGAAAATTCAGGTATATGAAAAAGAACTGGAACGCATGGATATTGAAGCCATGAATCTTCGGCTTCAGGTGAATCCACATTTTATTATGAATTGTCTGAATACAATATTCAGTCTGGCAAAATCTTCCAATGTGGCCAATATTCGTAAATTCACTAAATATCTGGCTAATTATCTGAGATTTTCTCTGTGGCATACAAGTGGCAGCGTCCAGCTTTATGAGGAGATGCGCTGTGTTCATAATTATGTGGAGGTCCAGAAAATCCGATATCCGGGAAGATTTACCTATACTGAAAATATTGATGAATCGCTGATGGGACTAAGGCTGCCGTCTTTAATGATCCTGAATTTTGTGGAAAATTCTATCAAATATGCTCTGAAAATGGAGGATGAAATCGAGGTCATTGTGATTGTGCGGGAAGAAGAAGGGGATATGGTGATTTCCATCTGCGATACCGGAAACGGGATGGATGGGGCAACACTGGAAAAAATCAGAGGCGGGGAAGCCTTTGAAAATGAATCCGGAAAACATATCGGTATCTGGAATTGCCGGCGAAGGCTGAACATGCTTTACGGTGAACGGATGTACTTTAATATTACAAGCAGTCCGGGAAGCGGAACCCAGGTCTTTATGCGGATCCCTTCCGAGGGCAGGGGGAAATTCGGGCAGTGACCGGAAAATGGCAGATAGCGACAGGAACATAACAGACAGGGAGGATGCGCGATGAATCTGATGATTGTGGATGATGAGGTTGTGGCCATACAGGGGCTTGTGGATGATGTGCCCTGGGATCGGCTGAATTTTGAGGAAATACTCACGGCGAACAGCTATGCACAGGCTGTGAATCTGTTTAGAACAAAAAAGGTGGATATCCTTTTATGCGATATTGAAATGCCTGTGGGCAACGGTATTGAACTGGTTCGGTGGGTACGGGAAAATTATCCCAAAACGGTCTGTATTTTTCTTACCTGCCATGATGATTTTGAATTTGCCCGGCGGGCCATTGCTCTGGAATGCCTGGGATATATTTTAAAGCCTGCAGATACGGAGGAGGTTGTGGAGTACCTTTTAAAAGCTCAGGAAAAAATTATGAGGGAAAATCAGAATCAGGTTTACCATGATTATGGGAAAATGTATATTGATCAGATGAAAGGGGAAGAACATTCCGGCGGTCAGGAAGCAATGGATCGGGTGGAGACCTATATTCATGAACATATCGGAGAACAGATGTCCATAGAGATGCTGGCCGGTGTGGCCTATTTAAGTGTCACGCATCTGGGGCGTCTGTTTAAGAAAAAGCATAACATGACGGTTGTGGATTATATTCAGGAGCAGCGGGTCATGCTGGCCAGAGAACTATTAAAGGATCCAAAGCTGACGGTCAGCGCCGTGGCGGCAAAAACAGGGTATAACAATTATTCTTATTTTACCAAGAACTTTAAAAAAATAACAGGAAAAACACCCAGAGAATATCGGCAATTATGGGAAATAAATTACAAAGAATCATGAGGCGATCAATATATCATGGTTAAAAACTGTTAAAAAATGTTAAAAAAATACAATAAATTGATCAATAATATCAAATCATGACCGGATAAGAATATACAGGAGGCACCTAAAAATAGTATAATATTTTCATCGAAATACAACGATGCAATAAAAAAGCAGGAGGTTGGGGGAAATGAAAAAAGCAACAGCATTATTATTATCCGGTGTGATGACATGTTCGCTGCTGGCGGGCTGTTCTTCCGGAGCTTCTTCAGGGGGAAATTCAGGTTCAGACGGCGGAGACGGAAAAACCGCAGAAACTGAAAAAACAGCCACACAGAGTGCTGAGGAAACAGCAGGCGGCGCTCAGACAGAAAACGGTGGTTCAGCTGATGACAGCGCATCTGAAGGTAATGGCGGTGCCGATGGGGAGATTTATGAGGTTGTAATGGCAATGCCGATTCTTGGTGCAGAACCTCCTGGAATGCAGGCGGTTGAGGATGCCATCAATGCGGTAACCGAACCGGAAATCGGTGTTCACTTGACGATGTATCCGATTTTTGTCAATGATTTGGCTTCTCAGCAAAACCTGATGATTACATCTGGAGATAAACTGGATCTGGCAATGATATTTGTTACCGGTGTGGGCACTTATGTCAACAAGGGCGCCCTGCTGCCGTTGGATGATCTGTACACGCAGTATGGTCAGGACATTGAGGCTGCAGAAGGTATTGCCATGGCCGGCGGATATTTTAACGGCAATCTTTATGCCGTGCCTTCCGAAGAAAAATGGGCCCGTTCCTATGGGTTCTATGCAAGAACAGATATTCTTGAGGAGCTGGGCATGTCCTTTGATCCGGATACAATATATACCTATGATGATCTGACAGAATTGTTTAAGGCTTATAAAGATAAATACGGGGATGGTTATTACTGCATTTCCGGAACAAATGCCACCACAGACCTTTTCCAGTATTGGGATAAGTATGATACACTGGGGTCCACACTGGCTACAGGTGTCCTTATGGGGGCCGGTCTTGACGGGGATACCACGGTTACCAATGTGTATACGACGGATGAATACAAAGCCTATGCCCAGAAAATGTATGAGTGGGCGCAGGCCGGTTATTTTTCACCGGATGCAGCGACTAATACAGATGCAGGTACGGTTCAGATTCAGTCCGGCTATTATCTGGGCGGTTTTGGAGGAACTGAAACGGATATGCAGTCCAATATGTCCAGAGACTGCGGCTATGATATGACAAAGATTAATCTGGTTGATAAATATGCCACCACATCTATGTATCAGACATCCATGTGGGCGATCCCGGCCACCTGTGAAAATCCTGAAAAAACATTCCAGTTTTTAAATTATCTGTATGCGGATAATGATTTGGATAACATGCTCACCTATGGTCTGGAGGGAACCAGCTATGAAGTTGTGGATGCCGGCGAAAAGAAAGGCCAGGGCGTGATCCGCTATGCGGAGGGCGTGGATGCGGCCAATACACCATACAATATGCCGCTTCATGTTTTTGGAGATAAAACCTCCATTTCCGTATTTGAACCGTTGACTCTGGATTATTACAAGGTTGCAGAGGAATGGAATTCCACGATTACAGACGAACAGAAATCCTGTACCCTTGGATATGTATTTGATACAAGTCCGGTATCTACGCAAAAGACAGCTGTGGATGCGGTTGTGTCCCAGTATACCGGTCTGGTAGCCTGCGGTACTCAGGATCCGGAAACCTTGCTTCCGGAATTTAACCAGGCGCTGGAAGCTGCCGGAATCAACGATATTATTGAGGAAAACCAGAGACAGCTGGATGAATGGCTTGCAGCACAGAAATAATCCATGGCCTGTTGGATGACAGGCATCAATGCAAACAACAGAGGCCATGAAAAAGGTCGTGAAAAAGCGATGCCTAAAGGGCGGTTCCGGCGGGCATCGCTTTTTATCTAAAAGCGGCCGAAAACGGCTGCAGCATGTTTTAGGGGGAGGGAAACAGATGGCATTACAGACAACGGCCGGCGGGGCCCCGGGGAATCCTGCCGAAGACAGATTTATGCCGGTTCCTAAGAAAAAAAGACGCTGGAAGCGTATGATTCCTCTTTATTTTATGGCGCTTCCGGGGATCATTTATATGATTTGCAATAATTATATCCCTATGTTTGGTATAATGATTGCTTTTAAAAAGATCAATGTAGTTAAGGGGTTTTTTGCCAGTGACTGGTGCGGTCTGGATAATTTTAAGTTTTTATTTCAGTCCAGCACCGCATTTACGATTATCAGAAATACAGTACTTTATAATGTAGTGTTTATTATTCTTGGGACTTTTATATCCATTGCAGTGGCAATTCTGCTCAATGAGGTTAAAAATAGATTCCTGTCAAGAATGTATCAAAGTTTGATTTTGCTGCCTTACCTGATGAGCTGGGTTGTGGTCAGCTATCTTGTCTATGCCCTTTTGGCATCAGATACCGGACTCCTTAACAATATTCTTGAACTGTTTGGCGCCCAGCCTGTAAACTGGTATCAGGAAAAGGCCTATTGGCCGGTGATTCTGACGATATGCCATATCTGGAAGGGAACAGGTTATTCCATGATTATCTATCTGTCCAGCATTGTGGGAATTAACGGCGAGTATTATGAAGCGGCAAAAATCGACGGGGCCACAAAATGGCAGCAGATTACAAAAATTACACTGCCATTTTTAAAGCCAACGGTGATTACAATGTTCATTCTTTCGATCGGACGTATTTTTGCATCGGATTTTGGTATGTTTTATCAGGTTCCGAAAAATTCGGGCGCTCTTTATTCGGTCACTCAGACGATCGATGTGTATGTTTACAATGCGCTGATGCAAAACAGTGACTACGGTATGTCATCCGCGGCCAGTGTGTTCCAATCCATTGTAGGCTTTATCATGGTCGTATCTGCCAATTTGATTGTCCGCAAAGTCAGTGAGGAAAATGCTTTGTTTTAAGCGGAACAGCAATATGAAAGACAGGAGGAGTAGGTATGTTAAAAACAAGAGAATATCGAATATGGCAGACCGTCGCCCATGCGGTTATGATTTTTTTTACACTGGCAGCGCTGTTTCCGTTTGTTTTGCTTGTTATTGCTTCATTTACGGATAATAAATGGGCCACTGTTAATGGATTCAGTTTTTTTCCAAAAGCCTGGAGTCTGGAAGCCTACGCGTATATTGCCAATTCCTGGGAAACCATAGGACAGGCTTACCTGATGACGATTATTGTCACCGTTGTGGGGACTGCGCTGAGCATTATTGTAACGACCATGTTTGCTTATGCGCTGTCGGATAAAGAACTTTTTGGCCGTCGGGTGCTGAACTTTATGTGTATATTTACCATGCTGTTTTCCGGTGGGATTGTAGCCAGCTACTATTGCTGGAATCAGGTTTTTCATATCAGAGATACAATTTTTGCCCTGATTTTTCCGGGATTAATGATGAATGCTTTTAATGTGATTCTTGTAAAAAATTATTTTACGTTTTCGATTCCGGAGTCCTTAAAGGAAGCTGCGCGGATTGACGGTGCAGGAGAGATTAAAACATTTACAAGTATTATTGTACCTTTGTCCCGTCCCATTATCGCCACCATTGGCCTGATGACCGGCCTGATTTACTGGAATGACTGGACAAACGGTCTTTATTATCTTACAACAAGAGGCGGAAGTAAGTACTATACCATTCAGCTTGTGCTGAATCAGATTAATGAAAATATTAATTATCTATCTCAGAATGCCTCCAAAATGGGCGGCGTCAGTGTGGGAAGCCTGCCTTCGACGACAATGCGTATGGCCATTGCGGTTGTAGGTATCCTGCCGGTGATTATTGTGTATCCGTTCCTTCAGAAGTATTTTGTCAGAGGCATTACCATGGGGGCGGTTAAAGAGTAAATGAAAAAACTGTGCGGTTTAAGACCACGAAAAGGCATGTGGTTTTGACCGCACAGTTTTTTATGTGCCAAAAGGTTTTCTGTCTTTAGACGGGCTGGCGCAGCTGTCTCTTTTGGCGATATAGAAGGGCAGAATGGTTTTCATCGGAAAACTGTGGCCGCCGTTTAGACGGTCGATCAGTATTTTTGAGGCGCATTTACCGAGGCCTTCCAGAGGGATGTGGATACTGGTCAGCATGGGGGTCAGATATTGATCGGTTTCAATATCATCCACGCCGATAATGGAAATATCCTGGGGAATACGGTAGCCCCGCTCCTGAAAGGCGCGCATGGCGCCAATGGCAGTGTTGTCGTTGGCACAGAAAACGGCACTGATGTCTGAGCCCATATCCATCAGCATATTGGCTGCCTTATATCCGCCGTCTGCCGTCTGGCGGACATTGACCGCATTGCGCTGCCTGAAAGGCAGATCCAGTTTTTCCAGAGCCCGCTTGTAACCTTTATAGCGAATTTCGTTTTGCTGGGCTCCGATATAACCGATTTTTGTATGCCCCAGACTGTACAGGTAATTGACGGCTGTTTTGGCGATTTCTCTGCCACAGCAGATGACCTGATCAAACTTAAAGTCTATGGGATTTAAGCCTACATACATCACATTGGAATGCTGCTCGGACAAATATTTAAAAAGTGTTTTCTCATAACGTCCCAAAACTACAACACCGTCTACGGAAAGGGAAGCAATCTGGGCGGCTGTCTGAGCATTGGAAAAATCCAGGGAGGTAAAGGAATATTTAAGATAGTAGTTACTTTTAAACAATTCCTGCTCCATGGCCTTTGCTATGTGTGAAAAGAAAAAATCCGTGGACAAGGAGTCGGTTCTTGCGTAAATAATGGCAATGGTTTTGGGTTCTATATGCTGGGCCTCATTGGTGACGCCCATTTTCAGGTTTTGTGCTGTACGGTTGGGAATATAGCCGCTTTTTCGTACAATTTCCCAGATGCGCTCCGAAACTTCTGCACTGGCTGCGCCCGGTTTTTTCTGGTTAATGACCCGGGAAACGGTGGAGATGGAGACATTGGCTTGTTCTGCAATTTCTTTTAATGTCATGGGCTGCGACCTCCAAACTGAAAAATGTGATGAACTGTCACGAAAACTAAAAATAATTTGTATATATTTACTATTATAAAGAATTTTCATAAAAATAACAATGGATATTATGACAACGTTTGCCTAAATATACAGGGTTTTACCTAAAAAGATGACCAAAGTTTGTTGAATTGAAAAAAATTACAGCGTATAATCAAATTGACGGAAAAATATAATATCCTGTAAAAAAAATTAGATGAAATGTCAAATGGGATTTTGGGGCGGCTATAGGTTCGCCTGATTGTGGGGAAAGGATGAGACACATGAGACATGAATACTACCTGTATACAAAGGAGCAGCTGCTGGCCAATGGTCCAAAGCTGCCGGTGCTGGTCATGAAAGATAATGCCCAGGTTTTTTCATCCATGGCCAGAGAGATGGCGGAGGAAATTAAAGCACATAACGCAGCCGGGGAGACGACGGTTTTTATATGTCCTGTAGGCCCGGTGGGACAGTATCCGTATTTTGTGGATATGGTGAACCGTGAAAGGATCAGTTTGAAAAATGTATGGTTTATTAATATGGATGAATATCTTAATGATGATCAGACATGGGTGTCTAAGGATCATCCGCTAAGTTTTCGTGGGTTTATGGACAGGCAGGTTTACAGCCGGATCGATCCGGAGCTGGTAATGCCTCAGTCGCAGCGGATTTTCCCGGATCCTCAAAATTTATCCTATATTCCTGAGCTGATCGAAAAGCTGGGCGGAGTGGATATCTGTTTTGGCGGTATTGGCATTAACGGGCATGTGGCTTTTAATGAGGCAGATCCAAGTCTTAGTGAGCAGGAATTTCTGGCTCAGAAGACAAGGGTTTTGGAAATTACCAAAGAAACCCGTACAGCCAATGCCATCGGAGACTTTGGCGGTGCGCTTGAGGATATGCCTCATGACTGTGTGACCATTGGTATGTATGAAATTGCTCATGCCAGAAAAATACGTCTGGGATGTTTTAGAAACTGGCACAGAGCTGTGGTAAGACGCGTGGCCTATGGTGAACGGACGACGGATTTCCCGGTTTCTCTGCTGACAGATCACCCGGATATTCAGCTGAAGATTACAGAGTATGTGGCTGCCCTTGAGGATTGATCGGGCGTGTTTTTTCAAATGAACAGAAGGCTTAAAAAATAATTAAAGGGGAGGATGTGTGTATGAGAAAATGGGTAACAGGCGGCCGGGTATATGCAGACGGGAAATTTAAAGATGCAGATCTGCTTTTGGAAAACGGACGTATCGGTGCCGTTGTATGTCATGGAACGCCTGTTTCAGGAGATGAGATTTATGATGCCCGCGGCCATTATGTTGTGCCGGGATTTGTCGATATCCATACCCATGGGGGCTGCGGCGTGGATGTGAATGCTGCCAGTAAGGACGATTTTGAGAAAATTGGACGATTCTTTGCCGGCTGCGGAACGACATCCTGGCTGTGTTCTATTTTGACAGATACTCCGGAACAGACGTTTTATTGTATCCAACAGGCGATGGCCCATCGGGCTGATCACAAAAACTGTGCCGATTTAATGGGGATTCATCTGGAAGGCCCGTTCCTGGCCAAAGAATATAAGGGGGCCATGCCGGAACATCTGCTGTTAAAGCCGGATTTGGAGCTGCTTGCCGCTTACCAGAAAGCTGCAGACGGAAATATTCGCTACATTACTGTTTCTCCGGAGGTTGAGGGGATTGCACAGGCCATACCCGAGATTCGTCAGATGGGAATCGCCGTGGCCATCGGCCATTCCGGCGCGGATTATGAAACTGCATGGCAGTGTATCCGCAATGGTGCCGTGTCGGCAACCCATGTGCTCAATGCCATGAAGCTTCTGCACCAGCATTATCCTGCCATTATGGGTGCTGTTTTGGAATCGGATATTTATTGTGAGGCTATTTGCGACGGCCGTCATCTGCATCCGGGAACCGTACGTTTTCTGATTAAAATCAAAGGCATTGACCGGATGATTGCCGTGACCGATTCGATCATGGCTGCGGGACTGCCTGACGGGGCGTACAAGCTGGGGGTTAATGAGGTTGTTGTGGAAGGCGGGGATGCCAAACTGAAATCTAACGGTACAAGAGCAGGCAGTACCCTTACAACCGGACAGGCGCTTAAAAATCTTATAACATTTACGCAGCGGCCTTTGGAGGAGATTCTTCCAATGCTGACGATGAATCCGGCCAGGGCCGTAGGTATGGACGAACGTATCGGAAGCCTTGATGTGGGCAAGGACGGGGATGTTGTGATTCTGGATAAAGATTATAATGTGAAAGATACATTTGTGAAAGGAGAACTGATATGCCATTAATTCCATTAAGACCATTGCTGGAAACTGTTGACAAATACCGTTTTGCCCAGGGGGCATTTAACGTGAACGCGGTGGCACAGGCCAAAGCGGCCATTGAGGTCCATGAGATGTTCAGATCAGCGGCGATTTTACAGGGAGCCGATCTGGCCAACGGATTTATGGGTGGCCGTGTAGATTTCGCCAATGCCACGCTGGAGGATAAAAAGATCGGTGCCAGAAATATTGCCAGTGCAGTGAAAAAGTTTGCGGCAAATTCATCGGTGCCGGTTGTGCTTCATCTGGATCACGGCCGGGATTTTGATTCCTGTAAGGCTGCTATTGAAGGCGGCTATACTTCGGTGATGATTGACGGCTCCGCCCTTCCGTTTGATGAAAATGTGGAGCTGACAAGAGCGGTTGTAAAATATGCCCATGAACGGGGCGTTTCTGTGGAAGGCGAGCTTGGGGTGCTGGCCGGCGTGGAGGATCATGTATTTGCAGCAAATTCTACCTATACAAACCCAATGAAGGCGGTGGAATTTTTTAAGAAGACGGGCTGCGATGCCCTGGCGATTTCCTACGGCACCATGCACGGCGCTTCCAAAGGCAAAGATGTTCGTCTGCGCCGGGAGATTCCGATTGCAATTAAGGAATGTCTGATGCACGAAAATATTTTTGGCGTTCTGGTATCCCATGGTTCATCGACGGTACCCACCTATATTGTGGATGAAATTAACGCTCTTGGCGGAAATATTAAAAATGCTCACGGCATATCCATTGATGAGCTTAAGGCTGCCATCCCATGCGGAATCGGAAAAATTAATGTAGATACAGATATCCGTCTGGCAGTGACAAGAAATATGAAGGAATTTTTCAGAGATCACCCGGATTTACAGGACAGTCCGTCCATCGGGGAAGTGTACCGCCTTCTTGAGGAAAAACGGGAACAGTTTGATCCGAGAGTCTTTTTCCCGCCGATTATGGATACAGTCATGTACGGCAATATTCCGGATGATGACGTCGCTGCACTGATGCATGCAGTTGAAAAAGGGGTTAAAGAAGCCATTGGCACTTTAATTGTGGAATTTGGGTCTTACGGAAAGGCGCCATTGGTTGAACAGGTGTCACTGGATGAAATGATCGAACGCTATAAAAAGATGAAATGACGGAATATCGCAAAAAATATAAAGATTTTTCGGAGGCTTTCGGGCCTCCGTTTTTTGTCCTTAAAACCTGTGAAATATGACCGTCAGGTTGTTTTGTCAGTGTTTTTGTTTAAAAACAATATATCGAAATTGTGCAAAATGCTAATTGAAAAAGAAAAATATGATAAAATAGCAACACTTTAACGCAAGTATGTGACCTTTTGGCAAACGTTTGTCTAAGAATGTGTTGAAACATACAAGGCTTTGTGGCATTATAATTATATAAATTATACAAATACTTGATGACGTGAGAAAGCTCTTTGGGTAAAGGGCAGGATGCGGATAATGAATTCGCGGAGAGAAGATAGGAGGTTACATTATGGGGAAAAAGAAGAAAAACGACATTGTCGGTAAGATTCCAAAAGGGGTATGGCTGCTTATCTCACTGGCAGTAGCTCTGATCTTGTGGACACTGCTTTCTTTTGGAAAAAGTACCGGCAGGGTTTTCCCAAACGTTATCGTTGTTGCCCAATCCATCGGAACGATGATTGAGCGGGGGCTGTTATTTAAGGATATTGGAAGCAGTTTGATTTCCGTAATCGCCGGCTTTGCCATTGGTTTTGTGACATCTATTCCGGTGGCATTTTTGATGGCCTGGTATCGTCCGGTTCGCTATATTGTGGAGCCGTGGATTCAGTTTATCAGAAATATTCCGCCCCTGGCTTATGTTCCCCTGGTTGTTATCGGTGTGGGCGTCGGACGGACACCTCAGATTATCGTGATCTGGCTGGCCACCTTCCTGATTATGACAGTGACGGTTTTTCAGGGTGTGATCAATGTGGATGAAACATTAATTAAGGCCGCCAGAGTCCTTGGTGCCGGTGATGTGGCCTTGTTTATACGGGTTATTTTTCCGGCAACGACACCGTTTATTATTACGGCGGTACGCCTTGGTATTTCCACGGCCCTGACAACTTTGATTGCAGCAGAATCTACCGGAGCCATGGCAGGTCTTGGCATGAGAATTAAGGCTCTGGCCAATAACTATGAAACAAAACCAATGCTGCTGTACATTATCATTATCGGTATTATCGGTATGACGGCAGAAAAAATTCTTAAAGTCGTTGAAAGGAAGTTGACGGGATGGCAGGAAAAGAGGGAAATATAAAAGTCAGTATTCAGGGCATTAAAAAGATTTATAAGACAAGGACCGGAGAGAATATTGCTCTGAATGGTGTTGATTTTGATATTAAAGAAAATGAATTTATTTGTGTGATCGGACCTTCGGGATGTGGCAAGTCCACACTGTTAAATATTATTGCAGGACTTTTGGAGCCTACCAGCGGTGAAGTTTATGTGGACGGCAACAAGGTTCAGGGGACAGGAACTGACAGGGGTGTTGTTTTTCAGCAGTATGCCTTGTTCCCGTGGCTGACTGTGAGAAAAAATGTTGAATTCGGATTAAAACTGAAAGGCATGGATAAAGAACAGCGCAAAACCATTGTTGATAAATATTTGAAGATGGTTGAACTGGAAAAATTTGCAGATGCCTATCCAAAGGAGTTATCCGGCGGTATGAAGCAGCGTGTGGCGATTGCAAGAGCTTATGCCATGAATCCTTCGGTTTTGCTGATGGATGAACCTTTTGGAGCTCTGGATGCCCAGACAAGGACACAGCTTCAGACAGAATTGCTAAAAACATGGGAGGAAGAACATAAAACCTGCTTTTTTGTAACTCATGATATTGAAGAAGCCATTGTTCTGGCAACCAGAGTGGTGATCATGAGTGCCCGTCCGGGACGGATTAAAGAGGTTGTGGATATTGATATTCCTTATCCAAGAGATCAGGAAACAAAAATGAGCCCCCGTTTTATTGAACTTAAAAATCATATCTGGGGTCAGGTTTATCAGGAATATCTTGAAGTCAGAAAGTAAACGGATGCATGGATCCAGGGCCGGCGCGGGCTTTAGGAGCGCGGTCTTAAAATAATGAAAGTGATTGAGGAGGTTTCACTATGAAAGGTAAAGTTTTATCATTGGTTATGGCAGCAACATTAACAGCAGGCTTACTGGCCGGATGCGGCGGCTCCGGCGGAGAGACAAAGGCACCTGAAACCGAGAAGACAACACAAGCCGCAGCTCCATCAACCGAGGCAGCCGAAGATGAAAGCAAGGCATCAGAACAGACTGAAGCTAAAGAGGAAACTAAGACTGAGGAAACCCAGGCTCAGGCTGACGGTGAACTTGAGAAGGTTAATGTGGCCTTTATGCCAAACTATGCTTCACTGTGGGCTGTAGCCACAGCGGATGCAAAAGGATACTTTGCAGAAGAAGGCCTTGAAGTGGATATGCTCATGTTCCAGGATGGCCCAACAGAAATCGCAGCGATGGAGTCCGGTTCCATTGATGTGGCTTATATCGGACCCGGAGCGCATACTTTAGCGATCCAGGGCAATGTGGATGTTTTTTGCTTCTCACAGCTGGGCAATGCGGACAGCGTTGTTGGCTTAAGCTCCCATGGCGTGAATTCTCTGGAAGATTTAAAGGGTAAAAAGGTTGGGTATGCATCTGGGACATCTTCGGAAACCATTCTTGTGAGAGCCCTTAATTCCGTAGGTTTAACAATGGAAGATATTGATGGCTACGACATGGAGATCAGCAACATGGTCAGCGCCATGATTTCCGGATCTCTCGATGCCTGTGCGCCGTGGTCACCGAATACAATGACAATTACCGAGCAGCTTGGTGAAGATGCCCAGATTTTATGTACAAATGTATCCTTTGCAGAGGAGTCTGCAGACTGTGCAAGCTGGGTATGCACCCCGACTTATTCTGAAGAAAACAGAGAGACACTTGTGAAATTTACAAGAGCATTATATAAGGCTATGGATTTTGGTTCTCAGGAAGCCAATTATGACGAAGTTGCCGGATATGTAGCTGAAAAATGCGGAACGGATAAAGAAAGCGTTCTGGATCAGACTTCTGACGGTGCATGGCTGGATTCCGCAACACTGACCAAATATGCAGAAGACGGAACAATCGAAGGCTACTACAAGATTCAGCAGGAAAACTTCCTTAAAAACGGCAAGATTACTGAGGAAGAAGGCGCTGTTCCTGTAACAGATTTTGTTCTGTTTGACATCATGACAGAGGCCGGCAAATAATCATTGACAGGTTTATAAATATTCATCAGGCATAACTGCCAAACAGTAAGCTGGATGAAGCATTCAGAATACCCTGCGGCATACGGCTGCCGCGGGGTATTTTTGGTTCGATGTGTTTGAAGCCGGGATATGACAGGACAAAGGAATAGGAGGAAATGGCATGGCAGATCATATGTTGATTATTCATGGCGGCGGGCCCACGGCGGTGCTTAATGCTTCTTTGTATGGGGCGGTAAAAAAGGCGCTGTCATCGGATGCGGTTGGACACATTTACGGCGCCAATAATGGTACAGGTGGTGTATTAAAGGAAGCGTTTATTGAACTTGAACAATATTCTCAGGATAAACTGGAACTGCTTTTGCAGACGCCCGGAACGGCGATCGGCACATCCAGAGATGCCATATGGCAGGAAGATTATGAAAAAATGGCCGACATTCTTGAGGCGCGTCATATTAAATATGTACTTTTTAATGGCGGAAACGGTACGATGGATACGTGCGGCAAGCTGCATAAAACCTGTGTTTCGCGTGGACTTGATATTCGGGTCATGGGGATTCCAAAAACAACGGATAATGACATTGCGGTGACAGATCACAGCCCTGGATTTGGCAGTGCGGCTCGGTATATGGCAGCGTGTACGCAGGAATTGTGTGCAGATGTCCGCGCCCTGCCCATTCATGTGGTTGTCATGGAGGCATCGGGAAGGAATGCGGGATGGATTACCGCTTCCAGTGCCCTGGCCGCTGATCGGGGCTTTGGACCGGATTTAATTTATCTTCCGGAGCGGCCTTTTGATGAAGACAGGTTTATTGAGGATGTACAGCGGCTGTTAAAGACAAAATCAGGGATTGTTGTTGTGGCCAGTGAAGGGCTTTGCGATCAGGATGGTAAACCTATTGTTCCTCCTGTATTTAAAACCGATCGGGCCACGTATTTTGGGGATGTCAGTGCACACCTGGCGAATTTGGTTATCCAACGGCTGGGGTATAAGGCCAGAGGAGAAAAGCCGGGACTTTTGGGCAGGGCGTCCATCGCCTGGCAAAGTTCGGTGGACTGCAGGGAAGCAGAGCTGGCCGGTGCAATGGCCTGTGAGGCAGCGCTTACAGGAGAATCCGGGAAAATGGTAGGATTTCGCAGGATCGGTGATTCCCCATACAGGATGGAGCCGTTTCTTGTGGATATAGATGAAGTGATGATGCATGAAAGAAAAATGCCGGCTCATTTTATTAATGAAGCCGGAAATGGGGTGACGGAGGCATTTTTAGAGTGGTGTCGTCCGCTTATCGGTGAGCCATTGCCGGAAATGGTCTCATTTAACTGGCAGTCCGGCAGAAAGTGAGGCAGAGATGAAACATATTTATCTGAACCTGAAAAGATTTGATGTGCCGCGGCAGCTGGGCGGTGTGAATCAGATCAGTCCCATAAAGGACTGGGGAAATTATATTGTTACAAGCACCCAGGAAGCATTGAAAGCCTATGATCCGGATCAGGTGGATTTTTCCATGTATTTTCCGGAAGCTCACATTTTACAGGCAGCAGCGGCTAAATCCGAGGGCAGCCCTGTAAAAATCGGCTGTCAGAGTGTATTTAGAGAAGATGTGGCCTGTGGTAAAAATTTCGGGGCATTTACATCCAACAGGCCTGCAGCGGCAATGACGGCTATGGGCTGTGAAACGGTGATTATCGGTCACTGTGAGGAAAGAAATGATAAGGCCGGAATTTTGGCAGAGGCCGGGGTGATCGATGGGGATGCCGTGAATCGTTTGCTGAATAAGGAGATTAAGGCAGCCGTAGCGCGCCATATGACTGTTTTGTACTGTATTGGAGAAAAAAGTGAGGAGCAGGAAAACTGGCAGGAAGTTTTAGGTAAACAGCTTGAAATCGGTTTAAATGGTGTGGATCGGACAAAAGTTGTGATTGCCTATGAACCTGTATGGTCTATCGGTCCCGGCAAGACACCGGCAGATAAACCATACATCGAGAAAATTGCCGCATTTGTCAAAGAGAAAACGAAAGGCATGGATATTGTGTACGGCGGCGGACTTAAAAAAGATAATGCGGCCATGCTGGCTTCAATTAAAGATATTGATGGCGGCCTGATTGCTTTGACCAGGTTTTCCGGAGAAATCGGATGGTATCCGGAGGAGTATCTGGAAATTATACGTCTGTATATGGAAGCAGCGGCTCATTAAAAATTGTGGACATTAAAGCGCGATCGCATAGTTTAGAGTTGGAGGTAAGCGATATGAAAATTAATTTTGAATACGGACAGGGAACAATGGCAGCAGAATTGCCGGATAATACGGATATTTTTCTTCCCGGAGAGACAGTGAAAGATCCGGAATGTATTCCTGAAGATCAACTGGAGGCCGCCTATCTGGAAAGTCTGGCTCATCCTATCGGGATGCCCACGCTGACTCAGCTGGCCCATAAGGGAAGCAGGGTGTGCTTTGTTGTTCCTGACCGGGTAAAAGGGGGCGAGCAGCCTACCAGCCACAGAAAGCTGAGCATTCATTACATTCTTCGGGAATTGTATGCAGCCGGTGTTGAGAAAAAGGATATTTTGTTTATTATTTCCAATGGCCTTCACCCGAGAAGTAAAGAAAGCGATGCCAAAGCGATTTTCGGTGAGGCGCTGTTTAATGAATTCTGGCATACAGGACAGATTATCAGCCATGACAGTGAGGATCAGGAACATATGGTTGATCTGGGGACAACCCACAGAGGGGACCCGGTTTATATGAACAAATATGTTTTTGAATGTGATATTCCGATTTTGATCGGCCATGTTCAGGGCAATCCCTATGGCGGCTATTCCGGTGGATATAAGCACAGTGCCACAGGAATTACAAACTGGAAAAGTATTGCCAGCCATCATGTGCCTTCCGTTATGCATCGAAAAGACTTTACACCGGTTAACGGCGGCAGTCTGATGCGGACAAAATTTGATGAAATCAGTATGCATATGGAAGAAAAAATGGGACATCCGTTTTTCTGCTGTGATGCTGTACTTGATACATTTTCAAGACAGATTGCTATTTATTCCGGCTATGCCAAAGAAATGATGCCCATCAGCTGGAAACTGGCTGATCAGCGGACTTATGTCCACTGGGCAGAAAAGAAATACGATATTCTTGTTTTTGGTATGCCTCAGAAATTCCATTACGGGGATGGCATGGGTACAAATCCAATTATGATGATGCAGGCGCTCAGTGCCCAGGTGCTTCGGTTTAAAAGAGTCATGAGTGATCACTGTGTGATTATTTGTGCATCGTCCTGCAACGGATTTTTCCATGACGAGCTGTGGCCGTATTTAAGAGAACTGTATACCATGTTCCAGCATGATTACATGAATACCCTTCCGGATATGAACCGGTATGGGGAATATTTTGCGACCAATGAAGAATATATCCGGAAATATCGTTTTACCAATGCTTTTCATCCGTTTCACGGCTTTAGCATGATGTCCTGCGGGCATATTGCAGAAATGAATACAAGTGCTATTTATATTGTAGGTGCTCAGGAACCTGGATATGCAAGAGGCATGGGGTTAAAAACAAGGGCGACCTTTGAAGAAGCATTGGCGGATGCTATGAAAAAATATACAGGCCCTAATCCAAATATTCTTGCTTTGCCTGAAACCTTTAAGCGGGCAGCCGTTCATCTGTGTATGAAAAATCCTGAGGATGACTGCATGGATGCGTATGGTCATATGCATGGCCATTCCTGCTGCTGAATAAAATTTTTGGCCCAGGGGGCGGTCTCTGTCTGATCCGGACAAAGGGGCCGTCCCCCTGGCATTTGATATGAATGATGGATGAAAGCGGGGATTTTATGATAACACTGGATATTAAAGATGATACAGGGCTTGCTGAAAATAAACTGACAGAATATATGGAGGCCCACAGGAATATTTTTGAGCATGTGGTGAAAGGAGAGACGGCATATGCGTCTGCCCTTGGCTGGTTTTGTGTGGATGAATGGGCCGGATCGGATGAATTGAAACGGCTGGAGGCTTTGGCCGGAGAGATTCGGCAAAATGCAGATGCCTTTGTGATTATCGGTGTGGGCGGCTCCAATAACGGTGCACGCGCCGTGATCGAGGCACTGGGGAATACAAATGGCCCTGAAATCATTTATGCCGGCAATACATTATCTCCCCATGCCCTTCGTCAGGTGATGACGCGTGTCAGGGGGAAAAAGATTTATATTGACTGTATTGCAAAAAATTTTCAGACGCTGGAACCAGGCGCCTCTTTTCGGATTTTGAGAAAATATATGTATGATACTTACGGACCTGAGGAAGCCGCAAAAAGGATTATTGCCACCGGATCCAGGGGCAGCCTGCTGGAAAGTTTATGTGAGGCGCACGGCTACACATTTCTGGAATTTCCGGAAAATGTAGGCGGCAGATTTTCGGCAGTGACAGCGGTAGGTCTGCTGCCTATGGCCGTGGCCGGTGTGGATATCAGCCTTCTCGTTCAGGGCGCTGCTGCCATGGAGGAGAAACTTAAAGGTACGCCTGTCATGAAAAATATGGCGTATCAATATGCGGCGCTCCGAAACATTTATGATGATCATGGCTATAAGGTGGAAATGCTGGCTGCTTTTGAACCTCAGCTGCGCTGGTTTTATAAATGGTGGATACAGTTGTTTGGGGAATCTGAGGGCAAGGACGGGCGTGGACTTTTCCCGGCGGCTGCCGAATATTCGGAGGAACTTCATGCTGTCGGACAATATATTCAGGATGGGACACCGCTGATGTTTGAAACCTTTTTGGATATTGCGGATAATGGTTTGTCACTGGTGATCGAAAATGACGGTATAGAGGACGAATTTGATTATCTGGATCAAATGGACTTTAAGGATATGAACCGAACAGCCTTTGAGGCAACCGTGAAGACCCACGGCAGCAGGCTGCCTTGTCTGATTTTTCATGTAGACCGAATCGATGCCTGGCATTTTGGCCAGCTGTTTTATTTCTTTATGATGTCCTGCTATTTGTCTGCGCGGCTTCTTGGCGTTCATCCTTTTGATCAGCCCGGAGTGGAAGCCTATAAAAAATGGATGTTTGACGGACTTGGCAAGCCAGAGGCATAAGAAGGCTTTTGGGGAAGACTTGCATCCCTTTCCTGGTTTCCTTATAATAGACAATGATGACTGGCATTTACAAAAAAATTAGGAGGCAGCCAGATGAACAGGGATCAGAATTCTACAAAATACAGTTGTATTTATCATGAGATCAGGGCACAGATTGTCAGCGGAGCCATACGGCCCGGGGAGCGACTGGCTTCGGAAAATGAGCTTTGCAAACAGTATGATGTGAGCCGATACACGGTTCGCCGGGCGATTTCTCAGCTGGCGGCTCAGGGGCTTGTTCAGGCCAGACATGGTCAGGGGACATTTTGCACCAATCGGGGGCCGGGCGTTTCCAGAAGTCATAATATTGCGGTGATTACAACCTATCTTTCGGATTATATATTTCCCAGTGTGATCCGGGGAATTGACAGGGTGATGTCGGAAAACGGGTATACAATGTTTTTGAAAAATACAGGGAACAGTCAGAAAAATGAGGCCAAATGTCTGGAGGAAATGATGAAAAAGGATATTGATGGCCTGATTATTGAACCCAGCCGCAGTGAGGTGCTGTGCAGGCACGAGGAGCAGTACCGGCTGCTGGATGCGCTGGGCTTGCCTTATGTATTTATTCAGGGTCAGTATCTTCAGATGAAGGACAAGCCCTGTGTGCTTTTGGATGAACGGCGGGGCGGTTATCTGGCCACCAAATATCTTTTGGATACTGGTCACAGAAATATTGCAGGAATTTTTAAAATGGATGATTTTCAGGGATGCGAGCGTCATAAAGGCTATGTGCAGGCGCTCAATGCGTATAAAATGATGTATAATCCGGATTATGTGATCAGTTTTCACACAGAAGACCGCAGAACCAAACCCGCGGCGGCGGTTTCTCAGCTGTTTATGGCGCAGACTGCAAAGGAAATGTCCCCGATTGACGGAATCGTGTGCTATAATGACCAGACGGCAGTGAGTGTGATTGAAAGCCTCAGGGCTCAGGGGTATAAGGTTCCGCAAGATGTATCGGTCGTTGGCTATGATAATTCGCAGCTGGCAAAAAACGGACCGGTCAAACTGACGTCTGTGAATCATCCGAAAGAACAGCTGGGAGAATATGCGGCCCGGCTGCTTTTGGGTATGATTGACGGTCATTTAGATGAGAAAAACAGTCAAATGATTATGGAACCTGAGCTGGTGATCAGAGATTCATGTATGAAGCGGCAGGATTAATGGTATAAAACAATGGCGAATGCATAAAATGATACTATCATTGATGGGAAAGTCAGGGTGGTGTGATGGCGCGCTATTGCGAGGATGATTATGAAAAATGCTGTTTGTGTCATAAAAAACTGGAAATTCCAAAGGACAGGCCTGTATGGGATCGGGCGTTTTATGTCGAAGGGGCCGGTCAGCTTTGCGGGATCTGTTATCGCGAGCTTTATGGAAGTTCGTTGAGTCGGCATTGGCCGGAAAAAGAATCATGGACGAAAAATGGATGATCGACGGTTTGGCATATTTTTATAAAGGGGCTGGTCCGGTTTTTATGGGCATTAAACCGGCGGCTTACCTGACTGTCAGGACGGCGGCGGTTTGCCCTGAATCCGTTTTGGAACCTCTAAAATATTTTTCTGTCCCCTGTGCCAACGGTGTCAGATATTTTATTTATGACCAGGAATTGATGGCAAAGCAGCTGAAACTGGCAGACAGGGCGTATATACTGCGTATGTTTGATTATCCTGTACCTGTAACCGCGGCAGTGTATGACGCAATGGTAAGGCCGGATTTAACCGGAATGGCTGTTTCGGCGGCTTGGATGCAGCCGTGTCTTTTCCGGCTTTACAGCCGTCTGTGTCAATATGAACAACGTGGGGAGAGAAAAAATTTTCCCCATGAGCTGGGCATTTTTCTGGGTTATCCCACGTTGTTCATATTGACACAGACGGCTGTAACGCCGGAAAAGACACGGCTGCATCCAAGCCGCCGCAACA